>JGI2173J19968_10000097_pt1 | contig 28263 bp, 28 predicted proteins | sample DeeMarSWOR136_30_FD_19968 | JGI IMG/M metagenome (IMG submission 19968) | reverse complement strand
TGCCACTTAGGCGACTGCCACTACATCAACGCAAACCACCAAACCAAGAGAAGAGTTGAGAAACTATGGAAGAAACTGGAGCGGCTTGGGCTGAACAAAGACCGACTGCAATTGGCATGGATATCCGCAGCTGAAGGCGAACTGTTTGCGTTAAAAGTTAAGGAAATGCAAGAAATCGTAAGCCGTGTGCGTACAGAGGAAATAGAGAGATCGAAAGAGCTGTTAGCCTAAGCGTGTTTCTCTCGTAACTCTTTCATAGATTCCTATGTCTTTTTTGTGTATTCTTGCAAGGAACGGTTCGGGTTCAAGTACTTCTGGTGGGTATACCCCTCTCTTCTTTATTGATCCATCGGCAAGCATTGCTGCTCCTACAGCGGCTGGGATGCCTGTCAAGTACGCTGTGGCGGTCACACCAAGTCGTTTGCAGGCTTCCCTATGGCTCATATATGTGTATACAACGTGGCACACTTTGGCGCCTTCCTTTTCTCCCCTGACGTCAGCCAATATACAAGCATATCCATCAACTTCACCGCCTATTTCTGCGGGTGTAGGGATAAGCGAAATGAAAACATCAAGAGGCGAAACCCTAACTCCCTTCACATCTATCGGATTTTGATCCATCAAGCCAAGTTCTTTCAACGTTTTCAGAAGCTTCACAGTTTTTGGTGAAAAGGCGAGCTTGAAGTCTGCGTATTTCACACCCTTCTTAATGAACCTTGGTAGAGTTTCCGTTTCTTCGTGATCTGTACAATAAACGGTCAGTGGACCTATAGGGTCAGGAAAATCGTAGACCTCTTCACCACTAAAGGGGGGCAGGTGCTTGAAGACCCCGTTTTCGAATATAAGAGGTTTCAAGAAGATTTCGCCTCCGAGGAAGACCTCAGGCGAAAAGGTCGCCACAAAGGGGTATTTCTCGGTTTCACATGTTTCTCCATCCCTTACGCGAATTTCGGCGACACGATCCATTCTGTCAGCTGCATACCGTACAAAGATGTTTGATAGCCCGGGGTCTTCACCGAGATTCAGTAGGCCTGTTAAACCGGCTTCTCTGTAGGCATCATTGAACTTGAGTTTGTAGTCAACCTTTTCGTATACGGCGTTGTCGATGTAATGCACTCCACTCTTGAGAGCAGCTTCCATCACTGCTATGTTATACTCAGGCAAAGAAGAGTTGATCACTATATCAACTTCTTCCAGAGTCTTCATCAATTCATTAGAATTGCTTACGTCCACTTTTCTTGGTGTCACCTTGTCGCTTTTCAGTTTGTGAGCCAATTTTCTAGCTTTGCCTATGTTTCTTCCCGCACAAACAACTTCAGAAATGTGAGGTGTCTCAGCCAGATCTCCGCAGATCGCGGTACCGACTGCTCCATATCCTCCCAGAACCAGCACTTTCAAGAGTTATCACGGCCTACTGTACTTGTTTTAGGCAATCGATTAGGGTCGCTATTACCTTGTCCATCTGCTCCNGAGATATGACTAGTGGAGGCTGGATTCTCAGGACACATCGCTTAACTCCGCCGCTACCGATCAGAACTCCTTTCTCTAGGCACAAATCTCTTATCTTCGTCGTCTCTTTATCAGCTGGGGTTTTGTTTTTCTGGTCTCGTACGAGCTCGACCCCAATCATGAGACCTTTTCCTCTCACTTCTCCGATAATTTCGTGGGCGTCTTTAATTTCGTCCAGTCTTTTCATCATGTATTCGCCCTTCTTTGCGGCTTGTTCAGAAAGCTTTTGGCTAAGTATATAGTCGATGTTAGCCAGAGAGGCAACACATGACACGGGGCTGCCTCCGAAAGTCGATAAGTGATCGCCAGGTTCAAAGGCGTCGCCAATATCTGCCCTTGCTATGCAGGCTCCCAGGGGAAATCCATCGGCTATTCCCTTTGCCAAAGCCATAATATCTGGGTCAATGCCATAGTGTTCAATTGCAAACATTTTTCCGGTTCTCGCAAACCCCGTTTGAACCTCATCGTCTATGAATAGAATTCCGTGTTGATCTAGGATTCTCTTGACTTCCTTGAAATACTCCTTTGGCGGAACAATTATTCCGCCTTCACCCAGAATAGGTTCCGCTATAAATTCCGCAACATTACCAGACGTTGAGTAGTTTATCATGTCTTCAACTATTCTTGCGCACTGAATACCACACCGAGGGTATTCTTGGCCCAAACTGCATCTGTAGCAGTAGGGAGCTGGCGCAAACACCATATCGCCCAGATACGGTCCCATGGAATAATCCCTACGACTGGCTTGACCTGTCACACTAAGGGATCCGAGGGTTCTGCCGTGGAAGGAGCACATCAGAGCTATTACCTCATGCTTCTTTGTGAATTTTCTTCCAATTTTCAGGGCGCACTCGACAGCTTCTGCCCCGCTATTGCTGAAGAAAGTTTTTTGGAGTTTTCCAGGAGATACTTGTGCAAGTTTTTCTGCCAACAGAGCTATCGGAACCGTATGATACACGTAATTGCAGACATGGACCAGTTTTCCCGCCTGCTCCTGCACAGCCCGCACTACCTCTGGGTTGCAGTGTCCAGCGTTTACCACTGAGATTCCAGACCAACAATCTATGTACTCCTTTCCATCGAGGTCTTTGACCGTGGCACCCTTCCCTTCAACAAGAACCACGGGCTCAAGCTTCTTCACACAACTCGTTACGATGTATTTCTTGTATTTGTCGATAATCTCACGGGTTGAGACTTTCATTTTTCATCCCTCTGATTATGAAATCTTCGTGAATACACATAAATGAGCGTGCATGATTTAAATATTCTCTATCATTCTGTTTCAGAACTTGAACATTGTGCAACTAGTCGAAGTCGATTTCAGATGTGCTTTCTTATCGTAGGTCTTCTTTTATCACCTTTGCGACTACTTGAGTACTTGTTCTTTCAATTTCTGGCATGTTCATTATTTGCTCCAGTTTCTGCAAGTAATCTTCTCTGCTACTCGATCTAGACATAAGAATGAAGTCATTTTCACCAAGTATGAAATATACTCCCCAGACTCCGGAAATCTCGGATAGTTTCTGTCCCGCCTTTTCGTGGTAGCCTGGACCATACTTTGCGCGAATAAACGTAGCTGTAACATAATCTCTTCCGAGTTTTGCGTGACTGACCCTTGCATAATACCCTTCAATGATCCCTTCGCCTTCGAGACGTTTGATTCGATAATGTATTGTTGACTTTGGCACTCTCAACCTGTCGGCTATTTGATCCAGCGGGGTTCTACAATCTTCCTGCAAAATCCTGAGGATTCCTGAATCGATTTCGTCGAGCGTGCTGTTAGACTGGGCGTTCATAAAACTCCTCACAAACTCCTCATGAATTCCCCACGTATACTGTAGAACTAGGTTTGCTCTCGCGATTTAAGGTTTGGCACATTTCCAAAAATCGCCCGAGGGCCTTTAAACATTGTCTAAACGCTTTCCTTAAGATGAAAAGTCGAGAGCATCCTAATGCTGCCCACAATTGTGCATTTAGACAACTTATGATTTCTTTTGGAAATGCTTGGACAAGGTTTAAAAACAAGGATTTGAAATTAGATAATCGTAACTTCATCAACAAGGAGTAAACAGAAAGTGACAATTCTAGAAGAGCCAATAAAGGAGGTTTTCACTCTTAGAAATTACATTGGTGGAGAATGGATCGAGTCCGAAGGAGAGCTTATAGATGTTGTAAATCCCACTAATTGCAGGGTTATAGCGAAGGTTCCCGTTTCGACGAAAAACGAGATAGACGCCGCTGTAGAAACTGCTAAAGAGGCTTTCCTGGAATGGAGAAGAACCCCTCCAGTTGCCAGAGCTAGGTGTCTCTTCCGGCTGAAAGAGCTGATGGAGGAACGCTTTGAAGAGCTGAGCAGGGTTCAGACGATGGAGCATGGAAAGACCATCGACGAGTCGAGAGGAGAGACAAGGCGTGGAATCGAAAACGTCGAGGTCGCAGCGGGAATGCCTTCTTTGATGATGGGGTATAATCTGGAAGACATCGCAGCGGGTATTGATGAGTATTTGATCAGACAGCCCTTAGGGGTCTTCGGAATAATAGGCCCCTTCAACTTTCCATTCATGGTGCCGCTCTGGTTTGCGCCATATGCTGTCGCCACAGGCAACTGCATCATTGTAAAACCCTCAAGCGAAGATCCTATCAGCCAGATGAAAATTGCGGAGTTGGGAGAAGAAGCCGGGTTTCCACCTGGTGTATGGAACGTAGTCAACGGGGGAAGAACTGTTGTATCAGGCATGCTGGACAATCCTGACATCGAAGGGATATGCTTTGTCGGATCCACCCCTGTGGGAAGAAATGTTATCTATAGAAAATGCGGCGAAACTAACAAGAGAGTCATTGCACAGACCGGCGCGAAGAATTTTCTATTAGTAATGCCGGATGCTAATCTGGAAAGAACCATAGCAAGCTGCATGACATCTTTCTATGGCAACACAGGTCAACGATGCCTATCAGGAGCCAACCTTCTTGTTGTTGGTGAAGGGCTTGACGAACATAACTACAACGCATTCTATAAGAAGACTGTAGACGCCTTCGTCAACGCAGCCTCTAAGATTAGGGTTGGCTACGGACTCGACGAGTCAGTGCAGATGGGTCCCCTACGTGACAAGAGCAAGAAACGTCGAGTCTTAGGGTTTATAGAGAAGGGAATAGAGGAGGGAGCGAAGCTAAACCTTGACGGCAGAAACATAAAACTTGTCGGAAATTGGCCTCAGACATGCTTCCTCAACCCATCAGCCTTCGAGGATGTCACACCAGACATGGCTATCGGCAGAGAAGAGATCTTTGGTCCTGTAGCAAGCATTATGAGAGCTGAAGGCCTCGACGAAGCGATAGAGATGATTCACAGCAACCCTTATGGAAACGCAGCCTCCATCTTTACGTCAAGCGGAAAATGGGCCCGAGAGTTCCAGTATAGAGTTCAGTGTGGCAACATAGGCATCAACATAGGAATAGTTGCCCCGATGGCGTTCTTCCCCTTCAGCGGAATGAAAGACTCCTTCTTCGGAACACTACATGGGCAAGGTCGAGAGGCAGTCCGCTTCTTCACCGAAAGCAAGGTTGTTATCCAAAGGTGGTTCTAGGGTGGGTGAAGAGGCGACATGTTCTGCTATCATCAGTTTCGCCGGCAAGCTTGAAGACGACTCGTCGGAGTTCTATGAGCAGTTGGCTGAGAAATTCGCTGAGGAGAGAGAGACATTCTTGGAATTTGCCAAAGAATGTAGGCAGAACAAGTTGCTAGTAGTGAGAACCTATCAGGAGACTATTACTGACGCCCTTGAGGCATGCTTCATCAAAATAGATCTACATAACTATGTAGCTGAAGCGACACTGAGGGGAGACATGCGCTATCTAGATGTCTTAAAGACGGCCATAAGACTCGAGGAGAAAGCCAGCAGATTTTACTTTGATGCGGCGGAACAATCAAAATCTCTCCTCGCCACTATCCCACGGGCTTTCAGAAAAGTGGCCGAAAGGAGAAACAACCGCAAACTGAAACTGAAATCGCTCCTTGAAAGCTCGATTTAATTATGAGGAATAACGGTGAAAGTACTGGTTCTAGGGGGATATGGAGCCCAAGGATCTGTCATATGCACCTACCTGGCCCGGAGTCCAGATGTCTCTGAGGTTGTCTGCACAGGAAGAGACTTAGAAAAGGCAAAACGACTTGCCCAGAGGCTTAAGAGCGATAAGGTGAAACCGAAGAAACTTGATGCTGGAAAGCGGGATGAGTTGGTGATGGCTGCGAAGGAAATGGACCTAGTTGTCAATTCAACCGCGCCTAAATACAACTTATCGATTATGGATGCAGCCTTGAAAGGAGGAGCCCACTATCAAGATCTCGCATCAGGACCAACTGACATCCCAATGGACAAATTCGTTGCGAAGCAAATAGAACGAAACAACCAGTATGAAGACGCAGGCCTGGTCGCACTAATAAACACAGGATCATCCCCAGGAGTCGTGAACACGCTTGCGAGACATGCCGCTGACAAACTTGACCGAGTTGATGAGATAAGAATAAGGTACACAGGATTCATGGAGACCAAAGAGTTTATCTCACTTTGGTCACCGGAGACAGCATGGGCTGACATGGCGGAGGAGCCATATCTCTTCGAGAATGGCAAGTTGAAGCGAATCCCCCCCTTCAGTGGTCAAGAAGTGTATGTTTTCCCAGAGCCGTTTGGCCCCCAAACGGTTGTCCATCATCATCACGAGGAAGTTGTAACACTGCCAAGATTCATAGGAAAAGGCCTGCAATATGTTGATTTCAAGATGGGTGACGCCGACATACTCACTGCTAAATCTATCTGGGAAATTGGGCTCTTGAATGACAAACCCATCAATGTCAAAGGTGCGAAAATAGCTCCAAGAGACGTATTCCTCTCTGTGATCCCACCCCCTCTCACAATGGAGGAAGTGGAGCAGAAAATCAAGGAGGAAAAAGTGATTGACGCCGCTGAATGTGCAGTAATAGAAATCGCCGGTGAAAAAACAGGCGAAAAGACACGCTATACTTATAAGTGGCCTACCTTGGGCATTCGCGAAGCCAGCAAAATAGTACCAGGCGCAACCCAGGAGTCGTACGCGACAGGTGTTCCTGCTGCAATCTTTGCTTGGATGATTGGAAAGGGAGAGATAGAAACTACTGGCGTAATTGCGCCGGAGTGCTTGGGGCTCGAGGTTAGGAAGTTATTCTTTACTAAGCTTTCAGAAATGAGAATGCCTGCATATGAAAAGATGGAAACAATCTTGTCTTAGATGTGCGCGCTTATTTTTTGCAGAGTTTGTCCCTGCGCGTAAATAGTTTTAACTAGATTCTAATAACATATGTTTCTAATCGAGGGCAGAAAAATGAGTGCAATCTATGAAAGAGAAAGGAAGAAATTCTTGCAGAAAACAAAACGCTCTGAGCAAATCTACAAGGAAAGTGCTGAGGTGACTCCGTTCGGCGTTCATAGCAACTATAGATCTATGGAACCTTACCCCATATACTTCACCAAGGGAAAGGGAAGCAGATTATGGGATGTTGATGGAAACGAGTACATCGACTTCCACATGGCTTTCGGTGTCTTGGTTGCTGGTCACTCTCATCCTGTGCTCGTCGAAGAAGTGAAAGACCGGATCGCAAACGGCACAATCCTCGGCTTTGAATTCGAGGATTCATACAAGCTGGCGAAGCTCGTGTGCAAACGCTTCGGGGTTGACATGGTGAAGTTCTCCACCACTGGGGGAGAGGCCACAAACTACGCAGTCAGATTTGCACGGGCGTACACCGAGCGAAAAAAGATACTGAAGTTTGAGGGATGCTACCACGGGTTTCCAGAGAGTTTTTTGGTGAACGTGAAACCTACAACGGCTAAAGCTGGGCACCCCAGATTCCCAAATCAAGTTCCCGCTTCTAAAGGAATTCTGGAAGAAGTGGTTAAATGCACTTTGGTAGCACCCTTCAACGATTTGGAAGCCGTCGAAACCATCATGGAAAAAAACGGAAATGACGTAGCAGCCATCATTCTGGAGCCAATACCAATGAACATGGGCTACATTCTTCCCAAACCCGGGTTTTTGGAAGGACTAAGGAAGATAGCCGACGAATATAATTCAGTTCTCATATTTGACGAGGTGAAAACGAGTGGAAAATTCTACAGAGGAGCCTCTGGACATTTCAAAGTCATGCCGGACCTTATGACCATGGCCAAAGCTATTGCTGGAGGCTATCCCTTGTCCCTTGTAGCAGGGAAAAAGGACATAATGAACTCTGTCGTACCAGGTGTAGTCTCCCACGCGGGCACTTTCAACTCAAACTCGCTCTGCATAACTGCCGGGTTAGTCACTCTTTCAAGAATACTGACAGAGAAGGCAATGGATGAAGCTACCAAGCTTTCAGGAATGCTGGCCGAGGGCTATAGAAACATCATACGAGATGCCAACATAAAAGCGATAGTTCAGTGGGCTGGAACGAGTGGCACAATTCACTTTACGAGAGCCAAGAAAATCGAGAATTGGAGAGACTTCGCAAAGACTATAGACATCGCGAGATGGTACCTCTACACGGTAATTATGATGAACAGAGGCATCGTACCTAGCGCCTTGGGCCCAGACGAACAATGGACGATTTCTGTGCAACACACAAAGGAAGACATTGAGAAACACTTGGAAGTCTTCAAAGAGATTGCAGGACATGTAAAGAAACTGGACCTTGAGATGCCACTGGTCGAAGCTGTCTAAATCCAATGACGCCCCTGCGTGCATCCACATAATAATCTTTCGAGATTTCCAAGTCTAACGGGGAATCTACCGGTTACGAGCGAAATCTTATATCCATATCCCAGCACAAGCACTTCATAATTGGAGGAAAATTCATGGATTTGTCAAAATCCAACGAATTCTACGAAGAAGCCAAGAAATACATCCCTGGAGGTGCGTCATCCAATGTTCGCGTCACTGAGGAACATGCTCCATTTCCAATACTATTCAGAAGGGGTCGAGGTTCCAAGGTGTGGGATGTTGATGGAAACGAGTACATTGACTACCTACTCAGTTACGGTGCCCTAATATTGGGACATTGTCATCCCAAAATCGTTGAAGCAATCAAGAGACAACTGAACGAAGCGACAATGATCGGCACAACGACAGAACTTGAAATTAAGGCCGCCAAGAAAATCTGTGAGATGGTCCCATCTGCGGATATGGTGAAGTTCTCCACCACCGGAACAGAAGCAACGATGAGTGCCATTCGGATTGCAAGAGCATATGCGGGAAGAGACAAAATCGTAAAGTTTGAGGGCCACTACCACGGTCACCACGACTGTGTACTCTATAGCGTCGTGGCAGATCCCATGTTTGCAGGCCTCGAACATGCTCCACGCAAGCTCCCTTGGTTTGCAGGAGTCCCAGGCGAAGTCGCACAAACAGTGATTGTGGCCGCTTGGAACAATCTATCACTTCTTGAAAGAACGCTAAGGAAAGACGCAGAAGACATTGCTGCGGTTATTATGGAGCCAATCATGGCAAACAACAGTGTTATCGTACCCAGTGATGGATATCTGGAGGGCGTAAGAGAGATCACCCAAAAATACGACATTGTTTTGATCTTCGACGAAGTCTTTACAGGTTTTAGAGTCGCCAAAGGAGGAGCACAAGAGCTACTAGGTGTGACTCCAGACTTGTCATGTTTTTCCAAAGCTTTAGGTGGCGGCGTCCCAATCGCCGCAATAGCAGGTGAAAAAGACATTATGGAGATGGTTGTGCCAGGAAAAATAGGATTCGCTGGCACCTACAACGCAAATCCTCTCTCTCTGTCAGCGTGTTTAGCTGTCTTGGAAGAGCTTTCAAGAAATGATGGAGAAGCCCTAACGAACATGAAGTCCTTAGGAATGAAGCTTACAGACGGTTTGCAGGAGATTCTTGATTCGACAGGTCACGATGGCATTGTTCCAAGTGTCGGTGCATTATTCTCAATGCTTTTCACGAAATTGGAAGAGATAACCAATTACAGACAATGGATAACGTGCGACCTGGAAAAGTTCAAGCATTTTCGCGATCTCATGGTGGAAATGGGAGTATACCTGCATCCAGACGGGATGGAAAGGGTGGTACTATCGACAGTTCATACCCCGGAAGACATCAACAAGACTCTTGCTACCGCAGAAGATGCGTTGAAAAAACTCCCAAAATAGTAATAGTCAAGGCTGGTCGTCTTTCCACCCTTACCACCGGTCCGCGAGTACGGAATCCAAAAAACGTTCATCAACCACAAGACTTAATGTCCCCAAACACGTACCCGCTGAAAACTTTAATAACGCCAGCTTTGTTAAGTCATGAGACGCTCTAAGTCAATGCAATTTGGAAACATTCGACAAGATGCAATATTCCGTAGTAAATGCTCTATTCACGTAGAAGAGGAGATCGCAGTGTCCCAGAAGTATGTTGTCTGCAACCCGGACAAGTGTCTGGGGTGCGGAATCTGCGAGTTTGTATGTTCAGTCGTTAAAGACAAAAGCCTTGCCCCTTCGTTCTCTCGCATCCGACAGGTCAACTTTGAGCCTACAGGTAGTATGGCGATCGCGTGTCTACTCTGCGAGAACCCACCATGCGTAATTGCGTGTCCAGTGGAGGCTCTTGTTAAGGAAGAGAAAGGTCTGATACGTGTAGATGAACATAAATGTAATGGATGCGGCTGGTGCATCCTTGCCTGCAGATTTGGTGCAATCACTTTGCATCCAACTAAAAGGGTAGCGATGACCTGTGATCTATGCGATGGAGATCCTGAATGCGTCAAACTGTGTCCCTTTGAGGGGGCTCTAATCTTCTCAACTCTCGAAGAGGAGGCGCACAAAGCGACTAAAGGAACTGCTAAAACGGTTCTTCGTGAACTAGCCAACGCTCGTGCTGGAAGTTCGACATGAAGGTAGGATGAGGCGGAAAATGTTTGGATACATGGGAAAAGTTCTTCGCGTAAGCCTGACAAAAGACAAAATCACCGAGGAACCGTTAGAAGAGAGCGTTGCTAGAAAATTTATCGGCGGAAGGGGATTAGGGGCATACATTCTATTCAATGAGCTTAAGCCTGGCATCAATCCGCTTGGACCCGAAAACAAACTTGTTGTTGCTACAGGTGTGGTAACAGGAATGCCACTCCCAGGAAACAGCGGTCTTAACGTGATGGCGAAGTCTCCACTTACGGGTATCTGGGGCGAGTCCACTGCAAAAGGCTTCTTCGGACCAGAAATGAAAGCCACAGGTTACGACGCCATTATCATAGAGGGCCAAGCAGACTCTCCTGTTTACCTATTGGTTCACGACGGTGAAGCCCAGATCAAAGACGCGAGTCACCTATGGGGAAGACCAACCAGAGAGGTGCAGAGAATCATAAAGACTGAGCTGAAAGACGAGAGAACTCAGGTCGGTTGCATTGGTATAGCTGGCGAGAACCTTGTAAAATTTGCGAACATAATGTTTGGCTTCAACCATTTTGCTGGAAGGACCGGAATGGGCACTGTCATGGGTTCGAAAAGACTCAAAGCTATAGCCGTAAGGGGCACACGAAGAGTCGGATATGCTCATGAAGACAAGCTAGTTGACCTATTAATGAACAGACTAAAGAGCAAAGAAGCCCTCAGCGGACCATACTGGCCCGATGGACTCTTCAAATACGGATCCCTCGCAGATCTGGGCTATTGGCAGGAGACTGGGCGCCTACCTACAATGAACTTTAGGAGATGCCTTTTTCCTGGATACGACAAGGTAACAGCGGAGACTTTGGCTAGTAGTCCATACGTGATTAGAAACAATACCTGCCCACACTGCACCGTGGGATGCAACAGGATCACCAAGGCGAACGATCCCTATGAACTAGATCCAGAATATGCTACACCGGAATACGAGAGTACAGCCGCCCTCAGCTCATTGTGTATGAACGATAACTTGGTAGCCGCCCTGAAGGCGATTGAGTTGTGTAACAAGTATGGCATGGACACGATGTCCACAGGAGTGACCATTGCCTTTGCGATGGAATGCTACGAGAAAGGAATAGTCACGAAAAAGGCCGCTGATGGAATGAACCTCACGTGGGGGAATCATGAGGCGATAATTCAGCTGACAGAAAAGATAGCCAAGAGAGAGGGAATAGGCAATCTTTTGGCTGAGGGCTCGCGAAGGTCAGCTGAGAAGTTGGGTAGCGGAGCAGAAGAGTTTGCAATGCACGTCAAGGGCATGGAGTTCCCACTGCATGAGGTGAGAGGAATGAAAGGCCACGGGCTTGGCATAGCAACATCAAACAGGGGAGCATGCCACCTCCAAGTGGAAACCGACGATATGTTTGAAGGACAGCTTGATCCAGACATAGGAATAGACGAAAAGACATTTCCAAAAGAATACAGGGATCGCCTCTATACGGGTCCAGAAAAAGTCAAAATAGTGAAGATCATAGGAGACCTGTTTGCTGTCTTCGACTCTCTCGTCATCTGCAAATGGACCGCATATCCGTGCGGAGGCTACAAGACAGGAACGTTAGTCGATATCATTGCCACTGCGACAGGATGGGATTTCACCATGGACGAGTTAATGAAGACTGGTGAAAGGATTTTCAACCTTTGCAGAGCCTTCAACGTTCGAGAAGGAATAACCCGAAAGGATGACAAGTTGCCACGAAGGTTCACTGAACCACTACCTGAGGGCCCATACAAAGGTGAAGCGTTTCCTGAAGATGTTTTTGAGAGGATGCTGGATCACTTTTACAGACTTCGAGGATGGGACAGAAAAACCGGCATCCCTACAAGGGAGAAGCTTGAGGAATTGGACATAGGATACGTGGCGGACAACCTAGAAATCCTTGGAATAATACCGCCCATTCGAAAGCGCAAGAGATGAGAACATACTCCTCACTTGACCCAAGTGAGGGCTTACAGAAAACTGTAGAAAAAAGATAACACCTTCCGAAGTCAACCAAGTCTGTTGAAAAGTTTCTTATATACTACCTATTACAAATTTCCTCAAATCGAAACAGCCAGAACTGAGTTGGGTGACCGAAAATTGAAGTTGAGAGTTCATCCTGAAAACTGCACGGGCTGCTCGCTATGTGCTGCTGTTTGTTCGGCAAGGCTCACTAGGGGCTTCAACCCCTCAAGGTCCGCAGTGTATACTGAATCTCTCTTACCTCAGAAGGTGATTATACGCCCATATGTATGCATTCAATGCGATGAACACCCTTGCGTAGAGTCGTGCCCAGTTGAAGCAATAGTTGAGGATGAAAAACTCGGAATTTACGTAGTGGACAAGGAACGCTGCACGGGTTGTGGGGCATGCGTTGAGGTCTGCCCATACAATGGCTTAAGACTCGATCCGGTTGGGAATTACGCGATAAAATGTGATGTGTGCAGAGGAAACCCAAGATGCGTTGAAATATGTCCAGAAAACGTTCTTGAAATGGTGGAGTAAAGGTGAAGAGAAAATGTCTGCAGGATATGTTGGCAAAGTATTGCGTGTTGATCTGAGCAGTGGAAAAACCTCCTCAGTTGACCTAAACTCCCAATGGGCGAGGTTGTTTATTGGCGGTAAAGGCTTGGGTGCAAAATACCTCTACGAGGAGCTGAAACCCAGAACTGATCCTCTTTCGCCAGATAACGTTTTTGTCGTAATGACTGGCCCTTTAGCAGGCACCACAGCCCCCTGTACTCCCAAGTACGCCATTTTCACGAAGTCGCCCCTAACAGGTGCTTTCTTGGATAGTTATATCGGCGGCTATCTTGGCGCGGAATTGAAGTTCGCTGGCTTCGACGCTGTCATAGTTAAGGGGAAGGCTGAGAAACCTGTATACCTCTGGATTAGCGACGGTGAAGCTGAAGTCAGAGACGCAGAAGATCTGTGGGGCTTGGATATTCACGAGACTGAGAAACGGCTCAAAGAAGAGCTTGACGATAGAGAAATCAAGGTGGCAGCAATTGGCCCTGCTGGGGAGAATCTGGTGAAGATAGCTTGCGTCACCGTTGATCTCTACAGACAGGCTGGCAGGGGAGGATTAGGGGCCGTTTGGGGCTCCAAGAACCTGAAAGCAATCGCCGTTCGAGGGCATCAAGCGGTAAGTGTTCCCAACATCGAAGAATTCATCGAGCTCTGCAAAGACATTACAAAAACTGATGTACTGACTGAAGACAACTTATGGGCCAAGACTGATGGTACACCCGGTTTCCTTCCTATGACCCAAGAAGGAGGTATCCTGCCCACTAGAAACTTTCAAATGGGCGTATTCGAACACGCAACCGAGATCGACTCTGAGGCCATCAAGAAGAAGATGCTTGTCCGAAGAAGGGCGTGTTATGGTTGTCCGCTTGGCTGTGGCAATATAAGCCACATCAAGTATGGTCCATTTGCTGACACGGTAGTGGAAGGCCCAGAATATGAGACTCTAGCGTTGAGCGGTTCAAACTGCTACATAAGCGATCTAGAAGCTATAACGAGATACAACCTGCTCTGCGACAAACTCGGATTGGACACAATATCCACCGGCGACGCCATAGCCTTCGCCATGGAATGCTACGAAAAGGGGATAATCACCAAGAGGGACACAAACGGACTTGAACTGACTTTCGGCAATGCAGAAGCCTATATCGAGATGCCGAATTTGATCGCCTATCGAAAAGCAATAGGAAACATCCTAGCCGAAGGAGTGAAGAGAGCAGCAGAAAAAATAGGAAAGAAGTCTGAACGCTTTGCCGTTCATGTTAAGGGGTTGGAATACCCGGGGTATGAACCAAGAGGGTCGATAGGTATGGCGTTAGCATATGCTACAGCAGACAGAGGAGCCTGCCACCTAAGAGCATGGCCCGCGAACAGTGAAGTGTTCGGAGATATGGATCCCTTTACCACCGAAGGAAAGGCGCAACTAGTGATAGACGACCAGAATCTATACTGTGCAAAATGGAGTCTCGTTGTATGCGACTTCTATGCCATAGGATACAAAAACATAGCTCGACTCTGTTCAGCAGCAACAGGTTGGAAGTTAAGTGAAGATGACATGAAGATCATCGGAGAAAGAATCTGGAACCTAATCAGAATGTTCAATGTGCGAGAAGGGTTCACAAGAAAGGACGACTCCCTACCCTACAGAATATCACATGACCCACTACAAGGAGGCAAGGCTGACGGGCACGTTGTGAAGCCAGAAGACTTCAACAAAATGCTTGATGAATACTACAAACTTAGAGAGTGGGATAACGAAGGGCGTCCAACTAAGAAGAAGCTGGAAGAACTCGGCTTATTATGATGACGTTGTGACTCGAACCCTTGGAATGACGCACAAATAAATCCGCGTTTGCGTGTCTATCTCTCGGAGATGTATCGCCCCCTTTTCTCTATCTCTTTGATCTTCTCCATCACCTTTTTTGCTGTTGTAGTTCCAACAGTCACAGCGTAACCTTCCATAACAGCTTTGAAACACTCCTTTGCGTACTTGTAGTGGGTGCTTTGGAAAGCCCTCTTCATGAGATGCAAATCGACCCCTCTAGCTTCGAGTTCTTTCGATTGTTCACTCAAGCCAAAGTCAACAAGGACCACCTTACCACGTTGGGTTTGAATCATGTTTGAGGTTGTGAGGTCGCCATGGATAATCTCATGATTATGGAGGCGACCTATCAGCATGCCGATATGGTGACATAACCCCAGTTTCTCTTCTCGCGGAAGACCGTTCAAGATTTGTTTCACTTGTCTCCCTTCAACGAACTCCATGATTATAGTTGCTTCCACAGTGTCGATCATGAAAATGGTCGGCGTCGGAACTCCAGCTTCTTTCGCCCTATGAATAGCTTGAGATTCGTGGATGGTGCGCTGGAAACGTATCTGCTCATCCAGCTCTGTGGTGCGATACTCTTTTGGTAACCGCCTTTTCATGATTACCTTACGGTCGTGCCACTCCTCTAAGTATAGGTTAGCTTCTGCTCCCTTCTTGAAAAGCACGGTCTATTCATCAACCCATGGCACATTAACTTCATCCAGTCGCCACTTCAACTTCACAAAGCTCTTCTCGATGGGAACCGTCATGCCGTGCTGATAAGCGAGAATGCCAGTCCAAGCGATCATGGCACCGTTGTCTAGAGCGAATTGCTTTGGAACTGTGCAGAACCGGGCGCCATGATCTTCTGCGATGAGCTTAAGCATGGATTGTAGTCTTTTGTTGGCTGCTACTCCTCCAGTTAAGAGAACTTCTGGCTTCTCGGTGTGAGCGAGCGCTCTCTCTGTTACCTCAGTTAGCATGGAAAATGCAACTTCCTGAAGACTTAGGCAAACGTCCTCTGGGCGATGCTTTCCTTCATGAAGCGATTGAACAGCGGCTGTGAGAAGCCCGCTGAAGGACAAGTCCATGCCCTTCACCGTATAAGGAAGGGAGAAAAAAGTCTGCCCGCGGCTAGCTAATTCCTCAACCATTGCGCCTAAGGGCTTCGTCGCGTCTTGGCGAAATCCTGCCTCTCGGGCAAAAACGTCTAGGCAATTTCCAACAGCAATGTCTAAAGTCTCGCCGAAAATACGATACCTGCTCTCTTCAAAGGCAGCGACTATCGTATTTCCCCCGGAAACATACAGCGAAACGTCTAGGCAATTTCCAACAGCAATGTCTAAAGTCTCGCCGAAAATACGATACCTGCTCTCTTCAAAGGCAGCGACTATCGTATTTCCCCCGGAAACGTACAGCGTGACAGGGTCTTTCGCTTCTGTCACAAGCCTGCCTATCTCAATGTGCGCTACGCAGTGGTTCACCCCAACTAGAGGAACCCCTAAATATGAAGCTAAGGCACGGGCTGCAGTTGCACCAGTGCGAAGACAGGGCCCCATTCCTGGGCCTTGAGAAAAGGCAATGATGTTCATGTCGCGAGGTTTTATTCCCGCTCTTTCAAAGGCTTCTGCTAAGACGTTTCCAGCGACTTCCACGTGATGTCTGGCTGCTTCACGGGGGTGAATTCCGCCTTTTTCTGGTATGTAGGCGCTGATCACGTTGGCAAGCACCTTTCCGTCGAAGGAGAGAATTCCAACGCTGAAATCGTCAGCGGTAGATTCTATGCCCAAACAATAGGAAGAGCCGGAACTAGACGTCTGCAGCATTTCAAATCACTCCCACATGGTTGTTATGCACCTTGAATCTCAATCCTTAACATACACATTTTTATCTTTTGAAAACCTATTTATTAATGAGGTCTTCGAGGAACCGATAGACATGCCGAGACGCAATGACCTAGAACACAAAGCCCTAAAGCTAATTGTCAACACCGGAAATCAGGGCGTACTTCAATCCGAAATGTGGCGGAAACTGGACGCCACTAGCAGAGAAGGCTCTCGAATAGCACTAAAACTGGAAAACAAAGGCCTGATCCACAGGGAACGCGAACTCTTCGGAGGAAGATGGACGTTCCGGCTATACCCGAAGAGAACTCCAGCGTCCATAGACTCGATCACCAACTGTCCCTGCCTTATGTGTCCAGACGATTCCCGATGCGGCCCCTGGAGCTCCATTTCCCCCAATACCTGCGAAAAACTAACCCAATGGATCCTAAACCTTGCCGAAAAGGAAATGAACCCTTCGGGTGACANCTAGTTTTGCCGAAGGCATGGGTAAAAGAACGCCATAGAGACTATTATTACCGCAANGCAAANGAAGAGCAATACCGCTCACGTGCAGCCTACAAGCTCTTACAGGCAGTAAAAAAGTATGNATTCATCAAGTCAGGCGACGTAGTNGTGGACTTAGGCGCGGCTCCTGGTGGTTGGACCCAAGCGGCTCGAGAGTTAGCTGGNAATGATGGCTTTGTGCTCGGAATAGACATCAACCGCATCAAACCCATGAGTCTGTCTAACATTCAGACCATAATTGGGGATATCTCTGACCCACAAATTGCCGAACAGATCATGAAACTTCTGCCGCGTCCAGCTGACGCCGTGATATCAGACGTATCCCCAAACATTTCTGGAATCTGGGAGCTCGACCACGCACGCCAAATTGACCTCGCAAGAAAGTCCCTACAAATCGCCACCTCGATTCTCAAGCCCAAAGGAAGCTTTTTCGTCAAAGTCTTCCAAGGAGACATGCTTAACGACTTCGCAAAAGAGGTCAAACAAAATTTCGGTTCGGTCAGAATAGTCAAACCACCTGCAAGCAGAAAAAAGAGCTCGGAATTATACATTCTAGGAATACAACTCAAGAAGAAGTGATTCATGCTCTCTTGAACTGGGGAAAGCAGATTAGGTCTAACACTTACCGAGCAGTATTAAGGGCCGTCCGCGTAACTCTGAACAATCATATCTCATTTCATCTTTTGTCGTCATTCGGCCTGTTCAATGACGTTCAGATAACGAGAAATGAAGGTTGTGGGAACGCTTTTCTCAAAGGTGTTATAAACTGAAGAGGCAAATTCTTCAAATGTAACGCAAATCGGTGATTTATTTGAGGATAGTTGCTGCGGATTCTGGAGCAGCTATACTGAACGAAAATTTTGAACCCCTATTTGTTGTCGCTGCGGCAGCGGTGTTGGTAGAACCCCCTTATCAAAAGCCCAGCCTTTGCTTAGCTGAACCTATTTTTCAGAGGTTGCACATGGTTACCTTCTAGTAGTGAACGAGCTTCAGCTCTGTCAGAAGGTTTTGAAAGAGGCAAAGGCTGACGTGATTCATCTTGACATGACCCTGGGAGGGATAAGCGCAGAGGAGCTTTCGGTGGCAGAGCTCTCTAAGTTAAGAGTTTCAAGCAGGGCACGAAAGCAGATTCTGAAAATTTTGCCAAACATCAGAAAGCTTGCTTCAGACATCAAACGGCTCTACGGTATTGATGTTGTAGCAATTGGAAAGGATAGCATTCCAGTGAGAATAGCGGAATTGACGTCAGGTGTCTATGCAATCCTTTACTCCGCGGAAAAGGCCCTCAAAGAGAAACGTAGGATTAGGCTTGGCTTGCCAGCAAAGTGTCAAGCGAATTTCTCTGAGGAAGGCATCTTATTGCAGTCTCTGATTCCAGCAGAACAGGACATAGCAGGCTATGTTAAAGATGAACAGAAGATCTTAGAGAGAGTGCGAATCTTGGAGATGCCTAACCCTTGTGCTCGAGGTTTCAGAACGTTGGAGATAACTCCTGAGCCATGACGAACTCTTACAACGCACTCCTCGTTGGGGATGGTCAGTCTATTCTTTCAATACCTTCACTATTTCGAGACTAGTGTCAAGTGCTTCTACGCTGTCAGTGATTTCTCCGAGACTAATGATGTCTACTCCGGTGTCAGCGAATTCAAGGATGTTTTCCTCATTGATGCCACCGCTTGCTTCGATCAGCACTGACTCTTGAAGCTCTTTCTTTCTGAGCAATGCTATTGTTTCCTTTATCTCTTGAGGAGAGAAGTTGTCTAGCATGATTATGTCGACTCCTGCTTCCGCAGCTTCTAGTGCGTCGCTCTTGGTGGAAACCTCGATTTCGATCTTTTTGGAGAAAGAAACTGTGTTTCTGACTTCTTCCACTGTTCTCCTGATATCTCGTGTTACTGCTAAATGGTTATCTTTTATCAGGACGAGGTCGTCCAAATGGAGGCGGTGGGTATCGGCTCCACCAAGCATCGCCGCCTTCTTGTCAAAGTAGGATAGTCCCGGAGCAACCTTTCTTGTGCATGCTATCCGACATTTGTAGCCAACGTGCCGAACCTTATTGACGATCCGATTGGTCTTGGTCGCTATGCCGCTCATCCTTGAGAGAATGTTTAGAAGAGTTCTCTCAATTGATAATAATGTTCGGGCGTTTCCAGCAATTTTCATTATAGTTGTTCTTTTGTCAATTTTAGAGCCATCTATCACCAAGGCAGTGGTTTGAAGATTTAGGCTTTCTAGAAGGGTTAAGACCTCTTCTATCCCAGCCACAATACCTGATTCTTTCGCAATTATCTCAGCTTCAACTGTGGTTGTAGCTGGAATTGTGAGCGCGGTAGTTACGTCGCCCATTCCGAGATCTTCTTCTAACAACTTGCGAACTTTTTCCTCCAAGATCTTCTTCGGAAGAAGCGTTGCTTAATCCTCCTTCAGTTTTCTCTCTTTATGTTTCCTCTGCGGTTTCTAAATCATCCAGCTTTATAACTACTTACTTCCAGAATCTGCCCAGCTAGAGTTCCTTCTGCCTTATTCGACCCTTCGGCAATTCTTCTTCAAAGATTATTGCTCGAAACTTGTGGATTTTGGTTCCGTCCAAGAGCCAACAGTCTGGTGGTAAACCTGCTTTGATACAGCACTGGCAGAGGAATTGTTCCTCGTCCCACCCCCATTCAATGGGCACTTGAGGAAGAAGTAGCCCCTTGTAGTATCCTCTCTCTGTAATCAATCCGTCTCTCCCAACCTTAATCTTTGAGGGGTATTCGGTAGGCTTCTCAACTTCAACTAGTTCCGGAGGCGTGAGTACGCTAACTTCGAAAACTATGCGATCAAGTTCATTGAGAGAAACTGGAGGGAAACGTGGGTCCTGCGTGGCTGAGTTTATAGCTGATTCTATCACTGCACCAGCTAGCGGTGCAGCCGGGTAAGGAAAACCTATACAACCTCTCAATTCCTTTCTTTCGCGCTTGATGCTGTTGAGCGTTACGAAAACTCCGCATTTTTTCATAAGCTTTGGTGAGACATCTTCGGGAAACAGTATAATCTTCCCGTCTTTAAGATACGTTGTGACAGCTGTTCTAGCCAGTTCTACGAGGAGCCGTCCTTCTTTAGCGGTTAACTCGAAAGACATGTGGATTTCCTCTGCTTTTAGCTCTCTTCGATATACCCGGTATATGGTTGCCGAGTCTGAAGTCTCTCTACTATTTCCACCGAAAGGAGTTTAAAACTATCCATTTGTGTTCGAAGGAAACACTATTTCGCTATACATACAGTAGTGTTAGAACATGTTAGAATACAACCATGATACTAGGGAAGGCTATCAGAATTTAACTGAGTCTTCTTGGACTCCTTCTTTGGTGATTGTTAAGAAATCTGCGCCATCACCGCTCATGATATCTCGACTGACAGCAGATTTTATCGACCTAGCCACAAGATCTTTTGCTTCTTTCACGGTCATCCCTTCTTTGAAGCCTTCTTCCAAGACACCTACAGCGATTTCGGCTCCAGAGCCTACAGCAGCGAATTTGTCGGGTATAAGTGATCCAAGCACGTCAAGTATATAGATAGATGCTCCTTCCTCATCAATTCCTCCGACGATTGTTTGCGTAATCAGCGGGACTAGTCTCCTACTGAAAAGCAGGTTTGACATAACCTTTGCTGCAGATTTCACNGCTATCGGCCTTCCAGCGTCAAGATTAAAGAGGTTCGCATAGGCCTCAACTTCNCGCACTAAGANCTGCATGTCAGAAACCAGTCCTGCACANGCAGCTCCGATTCTGNCCGTTATCTTGAAGACCTTCTTTCCTACCTTGCTCATAACCATGTAGCCGTAGGAAACCCTCTTCTCAGAGGCTAGAATAACGCCGTCAGAGCAGACAACACCAACGGTAGTAGCACCAGGTATGTACGCATACGGCGATTGAGCTTCTTTCATAGTCTTTAGAGTCCTCCCTTTCACGCATTAATATTCTGAGACCCTATTAAACTTAATCACAAAATTTTAAATCTTCTGCTCACAGGCACTTCCAGCCTAAACGATTACCGCGACAAGGAATCCAGATGATTGACGTTCACGCCTGCCAGCATTTTGAGTACAACAGCTTTGGAAACGCTAAATAAGGCAAAAATCCACTTCCTGTAAGTACGTGCACATAGAGAGTGGTGAGGGAAGAGCCATGGTTGGGCGAGCGGTTTTTATTGGGAGGTTTCAGCCTCTTCACAAGGGGCATCTTGAGGCGTTAAAGGATATTTTCGCAGAGGTCGACGAAGTCATACTTGTTGTAGGGAGCGCCCAATACAGTCACACATTGGATAATCCCTTCACGGCAGGCGAACGCATCTCAATGATCCGAAGAGCTTTAGATAAAGAGGAAATCAAAGCGAACCGATACTGGGTAGTTCCAGTTCCAGACTTACATGTACATATGATCTGGGTCGCTCAAGTTATAGGATACACTCCTAAATTCAATGTTGTGTACACAAATGAACCTCTCACCCGCAGACTATTCGCCGAGGCAGGCTTCAGGGTTAAGCCGGTGCCATTCCACAAAAGAGAAGTCTACTCAGCCACAGAGATTCGCAAAAGAATGCTAAAAGCGGAAAACTGGAAGGANCTTGTCCCGGACAGCGTGGTGGAATTCATNAACGAGATCGATGGGGTTAAGCGNGTTCNGGANTTNTCCAAGACTGATAAGGTNTAGTAGTAAGACTGTAACCCACCACANAAGATGAGAAAACTAGATATTTCGAGAGNAACNTTTATATTTNTCTATTATAAATAGCCATTTATCTAAATAAAATCGACAAACATCGATTATAAGGAGANAAATGTCGAATTGGCAGAAGAATTAAAGGANGAGATGANGAAGCTCAAGGAAGAGTTAGCTGATTTAAAAGAGCAACTAAGAGAAGTGANAGAGACAGCGCCAAGGAAGCGCAAAGGCATCTACATAGACGTAGGAGAGAGAGTTCACGACTACGTGGAAGGTGTCATGGAAGGCGTAGCGGAAGGAATCAGTGGGGAATTGGAAAGATCCATCTTAGTCGGTCCTCACGGTGTGAGAGTCTTTCGCAGAAGACCCGAAGAGCGAAAAGCCCGAGCGGATCCAACAAAAGCAGCTTCTGCTATGAGCGCCCTTGGGAATGAGTACAGAGTCAGGATTCTTGGGGAACTCATGTCGGGAGGTAGATATATCAGCGAACTTCAGGAAAAACTTTCAGAGATCACCTCGAGCACCCTCTCAAGCCATCTGGATGTTCTTCAGGAGGCTGGTCTGGTTGTCCAGGAGAAGGTTAGAGGACGATACCTCATCACGATACCGGGCAGAATGGCGTACAAGATGGCTAACCGCATCGCAAGGCTCCTCGAGAAGGAATCAATATGAGACTTCAGGATTACAAACTCGGCGACAAACCTTTGAGAATTCTTGAAGACACAACCCTATTCAAGAATGAGAGATGTATTGTAAACGCCACCAAAGACACTTTGGCACTCCCAATAGAAGTCAACAGAGAAACTTTAGGATACGTCTTCCACGGAAAAGGCAAGCTCTTGATCGACTCCATAATCGAGACTGGCAGAGGAGCAGTAGGTAAGTCAACTGAGCGAGATTTGAATGAACCTTTCCTGATGCTTGGAGGTGCCAAGGAACTCTCAGACAGTATGAGCCCTGTGGATTCCTCTGATTTATCCAAATTGGGATACGAAAGCGCACAGGCGTTGTCGAAAGAGCAGATGTAGTGTGTGAACGCTTTTTCAGAAAGCAGTCTCGCCATAGCCGCTGGAACTGGAACACAGAAGATGCGCGTTTGTTTGCCTTTATGCACGACGAGGATCGGCTTGACCTTTTGATTTCAAAGAAAGAGAAGTTGTTGTATGTCTCCGATGGAGAAACCTACGTCTTCAAGGGAGATAAAGGGGTTCTCACACGCCATGGAGAAGTCGTAGTTTCGAAAAAGGGAAAAACGGTGCACATCATGAACAGCAACGTTTTCGTAGAAAGACAAGACTAAAGCCACCCTTTGAGGCATCGGCATCAGAAGAAACCAACACGAACAAGTTTCGCAACCGTTCTCCTAGGCTTCAATCCGCACACACACGAGCAATTGGCAAAACTGACCACTTTTTACCAGAATCTTAAACTGAAGTGCTCAATCTTCTAATCATTTGCTGAAAAGATACGGAGGGAAGAGCAGGGAGATGCAACCTAGCCAGACAACCTTTAGAAGCTATCTAACGTTCTGGTCAGGACAACTAGTGTCGTTACTGGGATCATCTATTGCACAATTTGTGATCGTTTGGTGGATAACAGTAGAGACACAAAGTGCTTTGTACTTGTCAGTTGCAGCTCTTCTCGGCTTCGCTCCGATAGTAGTCATAAGTCCCTTTGCTGGCGTGTTTGTAGATCGATGGAGTCGTAAAGCAGTAATCGGCGTAGTAGACTTCCTGCAAGCTGTAGCTACAGTGGTACTCATCCTTTTGTTTTCGTTAGATATCGCTTCGATCTGGCTAGTTCTGGTGCTACTTACTCTGAGAGGTATATTTCAGGCCTTTCATAATCCGGCAGTATCAGCCATTGTTCCATTAATGGTTCCTCGAGACAAACTGAGCCGTATGAATGGGTTAAACTACCTTCTTTCTGGTGCCATCACCTTAGTCGGGCCCGTTGTTGCAGCCTTGTTGCTGGAATTGTGGAAGATTGGTCAGATTCTTTGGATTGATGCTGGCACCTTCATTGTAGCAGTGATTCCCCTCCTCATGACCAGTATACCTTCTGTAAGAACGCGACAAGGCAACGGTCAAGATAGACCTTCGTTCAAAGAGGAAATCACAGAAGGCTTAGCCTTCGTTAGGAATGCAAAGGGGTTCTTGACACTTGTCATGTTAGCGACTGCCTTGAATTTCTTGCTCACGCCCCTTTCTACCCTGCTTCCCTACTATGTGAAGTTTGATCATTTTGGGGAAGCCGCAGATTTGGCATTAGTTATGGCGTTTTTCCAAGGAGGGATTCTTGCTGGAGGAATACTGATGTCCGTGATAAAAGGTTTTCAAAAGAAAATGGCTGCAATTATGATTTCTCTATATGTAATCTTCGTAGGATACGCGCTTGTGGCTCTTACGCCCAGTGGACTATTTTGGTTTATGGCACTAAGCGGAGCTATCATGGCTTTTTGTCTTCCAGTGGCGAACGTGTCAATTCAGACAATAAGACAAACTGTTGTTCCTATGGAGATGCAAGGTCGAGTGACTTCAGTTCTCGGTGCACTGGCTACTGCCGCATCTCCCTTCGGCATGATTCTTTCAGGAGCCATAGTGGAATTCACAAGAACCGCTAATTTCCTCCTGATCTGTTCTGCAGCAGGGATAATAATAGTGACATTCTCATGGCTCTTTACTGACATCAGGCATTTGGAGGAATTGGAGAAAAGTGAAAGCACGGTCGAGATGACGGAAGATGAAGAAGGGCAGATACGTCCTAGAGTTCGCTGAATCGGAGCTTATAGAGCTGTCTAGCGCCTAATGCGATTAACCAGCCGGTGAGTACCATGACGGTAGCGGGAAAGAACCACACCTCAAGGTTTAGGAGCACCATTTCTAGTATCATAAAAACGACTGCGATCGACGTCACACAGACGAGTCCAAACCGCTTGCCAAATTTTTGCGTTGTTTGGATGCTTAATAGCCCTGCAAGAAAGATATCGCCTAGTCCCAGGACCATGAACCCGATCTGGGAGGGGAAGGTTGGGAGAATTATGACTACTGGTAGACTTAGTTGAATCATCTTCTCACCATAGGCTACCATGAACTTCGTGCCGAACACCTGGATTATGTCCATAATTGTCAGGAGGGCGACGAAGAGCGTGGTGGTTTTCCATGAGAATAGGTTCCCCATATAGACCGAGACAAGTACTGAGAAGATTACGGCAAAGAGGTTAAACAGGTAGAGGTTCCACCAAAGAGTGCCCCTATACAGCAGGTAGAGCGCAATGAATATGGCGGGAGTTAGAACTGCCAAGTGATATTTTGGTATGAGTATGTATGTGAAGAGAAAAAGCACTGTGGAATAGACGTATAGAAAAACCACTATTATGGCAATTGAAGGAAGAAAGACTAGAACCGCCACCAAGATGCTCATGGCCGCAACTAGTAGGATTACATCTCGAAGGCGAAGTTGCCTTTCTCCAAGGAAGGATCTAAATCGTCCATGAAATTTTGTGTGGACGAAGACTACTGTCAGTGTAATCAGNAATACAGCGGAAGGAAGCAGAACGTCGACTATCATGCCTCCACATATGAGGGGCGCCATTTATAACTTGTTTTTGTTTCAGTGTTGCTGAGCTGGATTTGCACGGTGGTCTGTGCTTTGAGAAATTTCGCTAATGTGTAAAGATAGATACACCACAAAAAATAATACAAACACTTACAACAGACAAACCATGCCACAAGAAATCGAAGACGTAGAAAAATTCGTAGAGATTTCCAAACGTGCCGAATACTGCAACATCAAAAGGCTAAGACAAAACGTAAAACTAAAACTTAAAACCCCAAGAATGCTCTATACACACAGAACAGACCCAATGAAAGCAGAGCAAATCATAAAGAAACTACAATGCGAGATACGAGAAATCTAAGTGCATTTTGGGTGCGCGTGTAAAGAACCTAGCAAACGTCTTTCTCACAGGCTTTATAGCCAAATATCTCTTTGCCGTACGTTTTGCACTAATGGTTCAATGCAGAATAGCGCAGCCACAACGACTGCTGAAAAAGAATTCGAATGGGCTTTCACCTCTAGAATCCTAGTTCGAGGCTTCGACTTCCAGTTCCAACTTCTGTTCTCCATCATTCTTTCAAGACCATCATGTATCTCCTTTTTACAATTGATAGATCTACCTATCAAGGCGCTCTCAACAATTATTCCGCCTTCAGGTGCAATGACCCATCCAAGTCCTGAAGATAACCAGCAGTCCATCCCTTCGATATGCGACAAGACGACTTTGCCAACAGATCCAACTTGTTCTTCAAGCTGTATCCTGCCAACTTCCGTAACAGTTGTTTTTTGGGGTATGATCGATGAAAGACTAAGAAGATTCAGGTTATGAATCCCGGCTTCTTTTAGTGCACCATCAAACGCGCTTATTTTAGTCGGGCCTTCAGAGCAACCCCAAACGATCCTGATTTTCATATCATTCATTGCGGTCTCCCCGCCATCTAATCTAAATCGCGGCTTTCTTGTTAACTAGTCCTTCAGAAGTAATAAGCGTGCGCTCGCATTCTTCATCAGCCAAAAATCATAGGGGGAGAAATAAACCAATAACATGGAACCTGCTGCGAAGGGAAAGCCCAAACCACAGCTTCGCCAGAAACCAAGAAAGGGGAAGTTTGCGAGTCAGAGTTGACCGGTTAAGGTGATATCTCCGTTCTTGTAGAAATGAGAAAATCTAAACAAAAACCTCAAAACCTCTTTAATCTCGTCGAAATCAATCTAAAACACCGTTCACAGAAGGAACTCGCCTTATGATCGGTATCCGAAATAGAGTTAGAAAAAAACATAACGCAAGACGAATCACGACAATGCGACAGCCCCAACGTGTGCCCAACCTCATGAACAGCTTCCTTTACACAACGCTCAACACAGAGCTTTCCGTCCGTAAAATGGCCATAGAATTCTGGTCTTAACCTGTAAAAGGAAATGACAGCAACCTTCCCTGGACATTCAGCCTCACCAAATACGAAATTCAATCTAGATGCGTACAAGTCCGCTTCAACCACCCCCAAGACTCGGTCCACATCTAAGCCCTGAACGTGATCCCAGATTCTCATCAGAATCTTCGTGGAATTGTACTGATGTCTACGTTGGTTATACGCTTCTTCGGGAATATGCATTACATGATTAACAATGATGCATGCGGTTTCCGGAAATATAGTACACAAACGCTTCTGCATACTCTGTATAATGTCTACATCTACGGGGCCTACGCGCAAGAGCGCTAACTTCATTCGTTTCCCTCAAGGGTGAAGACATCTCCGGCTTTCGGCGCCACAGCTTTTAGCCCCACTTCATCCGTTATCCATTTGGCGAACCGTCCACAGTTCCCTTCAGCCCCATGCACTACATAGACTGTTGGATTTCCCTCAACTCCTTTTATGGTCTCTTGGAGTTGACTCGCACCACAATGAGACGAGAAATCGAAGTATTCAACCTGAGCTTTTGTCTTTTGCATCTTTCCATCGATCACACATCTTCCTTTCTCCAGCAACTCTCGCCCAGGAGTTCCCGGAATCTGGTATCCCACCAGAAAGACAGCGTTTCGCTTTTTCTTTCCCAGTTTCTGAATGTAGTAGGCAGCGGGGCCTCCCTTCAACATGCCTGCTGGAGATATGATGGCCCCCGGCTTTTTTGTCGCTTTTCTTCGATCTCTCCATCCCTCGACCCAGGTTGCACTATGAATGGCATTCATGAACAACTGGGGATCTCGCATATATGATGTATGGTTCATCATTACTCGGTTAACTTCACGCGCCATTCCATCTACTGTGATGGAATGCTCGAAGTGGTGAGCGGCAAGAATACAGGCTACTTCTTGTGATCGCCCTACGCTGAAGGCGGGAATTAGAGCCGTTCCTCCGTTCTCTACAACTTCAGTGACTCCTTTTACAAACTCATTTTCCAGGGTCTTTCTGTCCCTATGGTCTTCATCGGCATAGGTGCTTTCTATGACTATTGCATCAAGTTCACTATAGTCTCTGTCTGCCCCTCGTAGGAGGCGTGTGTCTATGGTGTTGAAGTCGCTGGTATAGACTAACCTCTGGTCGGCTGTTTCAACAAGGGCTTGGGCGCCTCCTGGGATGTGGCCAGATTGGAGAAGCTGGAGGCTCATCTCACCTAGATCTTGTTTCTCTCTATATTCAAGATGGACACAGCTTTTCAGCATAGATAACAGTTCTATGTATTCGTATGGTAGATAGTAACTGCTTAGGTGGATGAAATCTGAAATGAGTAGTTTTGCCAGATCGAAGGTTAGTTGCGTTCCATAAACAGGTTTCTTCTCTTGAATGTGAAAGAAGGGAACGGCCCCTGAATGATCAAGGTGACCATGGGTCAGAACGATGCCGTCCACTTCTTTTGGCGGTATATGCATTGGAAA
>JGI2173J19968_10000096_pt1 | contig 28305 bp, 21 predicted proteins | sample DeeMarSWOR136_30_FD_19968 | JGI IMG/M metagenome (IMG submission 19968) | reverse complement strand
ATGACAAAAACGTCGGATTTGAGAGATTTTGCCATTCTAGCTGACTATCTGGACGAAGTTGATTTTTTCGACGCTATTGTGGCTCCTACGGAACTTCCGCCTTTTGCTCAGACAGTCCATAGCTTAGCCGTCTCATTTGAATGTACAGAAAAGCACGTTTTGAATAGAGCTCTTAATGAGAAACAAGCGAAGTGGCAAATCAAATTAGCGTCGGCCGTTATCGGTGACGAAGAGAAACTCAGAAAGAGACCCATATTCTGCTCGGTGAATTGCCCCGTTAGCCCGCTTCTATTTGAGAAAGGTTCATCAGAAGCCATGATTGAGTTAGCTAGGGCAGGAATTCCAGCTATTCCCATGTCAATGGCGTTATGTGGCAGCACAGCCCCAGCAACAATTGCTGGAACGCTAGCTATAGTTAACGCTGAAAACCTTGCCGCCCTTGCCATTCTCCAGAGCTCTAACCCAGGTGCTCCAATGATCTACTGCGCAGAATCAACGTCAGCAAACATGAGGACAGGCGACATCGACTATCAAGCACCAGAGCTGCCTCTTATCGCGGCAGGAGCCACTCAAATGGCAAGGCTGTACGATCTTCCTTGCTACACAACGTCTATAGGGATGGATGAGACCCCGGATGATTGGGAATCTCTTATTGGGGCTTCTGAAAAGTTTGCTCTGATACAGTTGGGTCGCGGCGACATCTCTGCTGGGTTAGGTTCTCTTGAAAACGCTAAAAGCTCGGCCCTGGAGCAGGTGATCCTTGATGTTGAGGCGTGGGAGCAGGCTAAGGCTTATCTGCGTCGATTCAAAGTTGACGAAGAGACTCTAGGGTTTGATGCCATCAGCAAGGTTGGTCCAGGTGGAAACTTTTTGGGACTTAGGCACACTTTAGAACATTTCCAGAAGGACATATGGCTCAAGAAAGAGCCTGCAGTCCTATCCTCAACGGGCGGTTCCCCCATCGAACGAGCAAAGGAAAAAGTCAAAGAGATTCTTTCTACCCATGTGCCACCTAAACTCGACGAAGATGTCAGACGAGAAATAAGCCAGATTCTCCGCAACTGCGAAAAAAACAACACTTAAGCATTGAACGTCTTTCACCCGCGCGTCATCTGCTCGTAGAACTGTCTTTTGACCTTTACCCTTACCCTTACCCTTCTGGAGGGTTCTTCAAATTCTATGATTCGTTTTCTCCGATCGACTCGTTTCTATTTGTGATGGCGATGGCCCTCTTCATCTTCTCCTCATAGTCTTCTAGGGCCTTTAGCGCGCTGAGTTCCGCTGGTATGCCGAGTTCCAGGGAGTTCCTTTCAAACTCCTCGTAGAAGCCCTTCTCAAGTATGAGCGATACGAAGTCCGTGTTCGTGTAGTTTACTATCTTTAGGGCCCCCTCCATTTTGGGACGCCTCAAGAGCTCATCCAAAATTCCGGTTATACAGCGTGTAACCGAACCGGTCCTCCTCTCCGATTGAACACTGTCCTTGAACCTGTGAGGCAGATATTTCATGACCCAAGTGTAACTCATGCCAAGCTCATCTGCTATCTTATGCGCGATCCTCCCACGCGTCACTCCTGCGCTTCGGTAGATCTCCCCCAGCCTTTCCAACAGCTCTGTCTTCTCTTTGTGTGGCACGCTTCGCCGAACGGTGTTGCTCACGATGCGGGCGATAAGCAAGTCCTTCTCGGTTCGGATGTGCTTCAGCCTTAGCCTCTTCCATTTTTCATCTACGCCAAACCGGTGTTCTCCATCGATGATGTTCCCATAATAGTCAACCAATATGGGATAAAGCTGGCCGATCTTCTCCAAAGAAGACTTCAGCTGTTGGCTTGTCATCTCCTATCCCCAGCTGTCATCCCTTTTAATATGCGTACCTCGTGTAAAAAAGTTTTTGTCAATTAGGAATTCGTACCATTCTTTTCGCCTAAATCCGTATAAAGTTTAATGCCCGCGCATATGCGAAATTGGACGCGCGACACAATTTGCAATTGCTTGCAACTTGTAATCTGCGCTTCTCCGTATTTGTACGTCAAAATACAATTGAAAACCAGCTGCGCCTAAACGACATGGCCCCAAATTTCTTCGCCGGGCGCACCACGACTGGTTTCATTCTGGAAATTCCCGATTTAGAAACTCTTCCTTCCGAAATCTACTGAGTTCTTCCAACTCCTCCCGGAAGAGCACAACCTCATCTGGAGAGGCTACGCGTCTATCTTTGCCCCGGCTTATCCTGTAAAGGATGTCTGCCTTCTCTCCCGTACCTACCTTTTCGATTGTAACCTCCAAGGCATCACCTATCTTGCTCTTGACTTCAAAGGCTTTGCTCCTCATTGGCATACCCATTTCAAACATCAACTCCCTACAGCATAAAGGATTTAAGCGCTTTATGATGTTTTTCATACTCACTAGGCCGATGCGACAAGAGGCCTATATGCTCTGGCTTATTTCCTAGTCAGTGTTCGCATGAAGTGATACATAGAAATGAATCCTTACGAACGGTTAATGACCGTCTTAAGCGGAGGGAAAAGAGACGTCGACCGACTTCCAGTCTGGTGTTCTACTCGAACAGTTACTCTGGATGCCATGAAAATCTTTGGCGCCTACTGGCCCCAGGCTCATAGAGACCCCGAGAAAATGGCTAAACTGGCAGCAGGGGTTTATGAGCTCACGGGCAACGAGAACGTGTCTGTACCTTTTGACATGACGATGGAAGCGGAGGCGCTGGGCGCACCTTGCGAGTATTTCGAGGGAAAAATCAAGTGGATATCGGTCAAGCAATTCATTGCCACAGACATCTACGAGATGCAAATCCCAGAGGCCCCCAGCGAATTCGTTGAGAGAGGAAGGATTCCAGTCTCAATTAAGGCGATTAAGCAATTGAAGAAGAAATATGGAGGCCGTGTTCCGGTAGTGGGCATTGTCAATTGCCCCTTCACCAGCGTCGGAAGTTATGTGATAAGTCCCGTGGAGTTCCACAAATACATGATAAAAGAGCCTGAGAGGATTCACCGGATCTACAAGACGCTTAACCCACACTACGCCGCGGTGGCAAATGCATTCAAGGAGGCGGGGGCTGACGTGATAGTCTTCACGGAAGAGGGCGCCTCCCTCAACAACATCTCGCCGAGACACTTCGGCGAGTTTGTGAAGCCTCACCTCACCCAGTTGATAGGCATGACCGAGCCGCCTCGAGTCCTCCACATATGCGGGAGCCTGATAAGCAAATCACTTGAAATCATTACTTCGATGATCGATTGTGGGGCGGAAGCTATCACAATAGATGAAAGAACATCAATGTCCGAGGCAAGAAAGATAACCGATGAACACAGGCCAGATTATGTAATAGGCGGCAACCTTGATCCTTACAATGGCATACACGGGTCATCCCCGGATGTCATCAGAGATCGAGTCAAAAGGGTCATTGAGCAGGGGACTGACATGGTTTGCCCTGGCTGCGACTACTGGCTGGAAACACCAACAGAACACATAAGGGCATTTGTGGATGCCGCCGTCAAATATGGCCAAACCGCAAAAGAGAAAAATGAGGACAAGTCTATCACTTGAAAGATTCAGATTGCCACAGAAGGGATAGGATTGGGTAAGAGCGAGGAAATCTTCAAAAAGCTCAGACAAGCCGTGATTTCGGGTGAGACTGAAGAGTGTGCAAAAGTAACTCAAGCTGCCATCGACGCAGGGATTGACCCCATGAAGGTCCTCACAGAAGGAATGTCCAAGGCCATGGAGGTGGTAGGCGAGAAATTCGAGAACAAGGAATACTTCCTCCCCGAGATGCTTCTATCAGCCGAAGCGATGTACGCGGGATTAGAGCTTCTTCTTCCGCTCTTGAAGGCAGACGAGACCGAAGTCAAGGAGAAGATCGTACTCGGCGTCGTGGAGGGAGACATACACGACATAGGGAAGAACATCGTGAAGGCAATGCTCACATCGGCAGGATATGAAGTAATCGACCTGGGCGTAGACGTACCAGCCTCAGAGTTCGTCAAAAAGGCTTCCGAGGAAGAAGTTGGGGTTATCGCGATGTCAACCATGATGACCCCCACCCTCATGTCCATAAAAGACGTCGAAGAGCAACTTGCAAAAAAGGGACTCAAAGGAAAAGTCAAGACGATCATAGGCGGCGGCACAGTCACCGAACAGTGGAGATCAAGGATAGGCTCAGATGCTTTCGGCAAGGACGCAACTGATGCCGTAGACAAAGTCAAGCTACTGATCGAAGAAATCAAGACTGCAGTCAAACTGATGGAAAAGAAGAGAAAAGAGCGCACGCGCAAGAAGTAGGAAGCAGGACTGGTGAACGACGATGACTCTAAGAGAGGAAGTCGAGAGACCCGGGCAAGTAAAGATTGTGTTTTTCCCCTACGGCATCAGAGAGTGGTTCAAAAAAGGCGTAAGCATATTTGATGCTGCCAAAGCGTTAGGCATCGACCTATCATCCCTCTGTGCCGGGAAAGGCACTTGCGGAAAATGCAAGGTCAAAATCGAAGAAGGAATGAAAGGGCTGAACCCCCTCACAGAACAAGAGCTAAAACACATCACTAGGGAAGAAATCGAAGCGGGCTACAGGCTTGCATGCCAAGCCATACCAACCACCACCGTTTCAGTCTATGTTCCCGAAAGAAGCAGGATAGGAAAACAAAGGTTACAGACAGCAGGTCTCGAAGTTCCAGTAAAACAACTCAACCCACTTGTCAAGAAGTATTTCGTAGAGTTGCCCAAGCCAACACTCCTTGACTGTCGGTCAGATGAAGACAGGCTTCTGACCACGTTAAATGAAAAGCACGGTACCGCCATCAATTTGGACCTCGACTTCGAAGTAGGTATAGACCTTGCCAGCAGCCTGAGAGACGCAGAATGGGCAGTCACCGCGGTTAACTGGAAGAACAGGATCATAGAAATTGAGCCCGAAAACACGTCGGACAGATGTTTTGGCTTCGCCGTCGACATCGGAACGACAAAGCTAGCAGGCTTTCTAATGGACCTAAACACCGGAAAAGTCGCTACTGTCGCCGCCAGAATGAACCCCCAGATTCCACTAGGCGAAGAAGTGATGTCAAGGATCACACACCAGATGCTTGAGGGCCAAAAAGGCGTCAAAGAACTCCAGACCGCGGTAGTGTCTGGAATCAACGAGATGATCGAGGAGTGCTGCAAAAAAGCCAACGTAAAAACTAATGAAATCTACGAGCTTTGCTTCGTCGGCAACACAGCAATGCAACTATGCTTCCTCGGCATCTATGGCCGGTACGTCGCCTTTGCACCTTACCCACCCGTGCTACGGCGAGGGGTCAACATCAGGGCCAGCAGAATAGGGTTAAGCTCCCATCCAAGGGCGAACGCCTATTTCGCTCCAATTATCGGAGGATTCGTAGGAGCAGACAACGTAGCGGTCATACTAGCCACCAGGATGTTGGAGTCAGATGAGATATGCATGGCACTCGACATAGGGACAAACACAGAGATCGATCTAGGGAACAAGGACCTAGTACTGGTTGACTCGTGCGCATCTGGACCAGCATTTGAAGGCATGCAAATCAAACATGGAATGAGGGCCGCAACGGGGGCTATAGAGAGAGTAAGCATCGACCCCGAAACATTGGAGGTCAACATCCGAACTATAGAAGATAAGCCCCCTGTTGGCCTATGCGGCTCAGCCTTGGTAGACGTTCCAGCTGAGCTTCTCAAAGCTGGTTTAATAGATCTCACAGGGAAATTCGTCGCCGAAAAGGCTAAGGAGACGAACCGTTTACGAAAAGGCCCAAAAGGAATTTGGGAGTTTGTGCTTGTACCACAGCCCGAAACGGGCACCGACACTGACATCATAATAACCCAAGGCGACATACGAGAACTTCAGAAAGCAAAAGCTGCGATGCGAACTGGTGCAGAAATTCTGATGAAGCGACTAGGCGAGGAAAGAAAGGAAGCTATTACCGAGGATGACATAAGCAAGTTGTTCATGGCTGGCGCCTTCGGCAACTACATTGATCCTGAGAACGCTAGGACAATCGGCATGTATCCAGAGTTACCGTTAGATAAAGTGGAGTTTGTCGGGAACATCGCCGGTACGGGCGCTAGATTATGTCTGATCTCGAAGGAGGAGCGGGAATACGCCGAAAAGATAGCGACAACCGCAAAATATCATGAGCTCGCCGCGGACAAAGACTTCCATAAAGAGTATATTGATGCTCTATACCTCCCTCACAGGAACTTGGACAGGTATCCAGATACGGTGAATCTGCTGAAAAGGCTGGGGCGCATAAAATAATCCCAGGGAAAACAAGTGGTGGCGTAAGCAGCCATGGGAGGAACGAAGGGAACCTCCCACGGTGATGATTATGCTTTTCAGCACATAAATCCGCTATGCTTATTTGCAGTAACTAGTTTCATTGAGAGAAGCAACCTATTCCAAGCAAGCACCTAAAGAGAGGCAACCGCGAACCAAAGGATGAAAAATCTTGGAAGGCAAGGAAAAAAAGGACAAGGCTGTGATCAGAACCGATCTCAATATCTTGGACCTTCTTGACGATTGTGAGGAGATTGAACTTGAAGGTGTAGACATAGAAGTGGCGGAGCTAGGGATCGTGTTGCAGCCGACTGCCATGAAAACTGTCCCCTTGGAGCTTGTTGTGCAACCGTCGAAGCTCAAACCAACAAAAATTTTGGACACTAAATTTACCCCTCCAAACATGGAATATCCAGGGCAAATCGTGGAAGTTCAGCTAGGAGCGACAAAAAGTGAAGGAGGAACCCGTGAAAAGTCCCTAGTCATAGGAGGCGAGAAATCCCTCGCTTTTTTCATGCGCACCCAAAGCCCATCAACACATCCTCCTGTAGTTGCATGTGACGTCTTTGATATGAAAATACCCCTGCCAAAGGCGATAAAAACGCATGTGAAGGACGTCATGGAGGATCCTCCAGCGTGGGCCAAGCGCTGTGTCGAAAAGTTTGAAGCGGAGATGATCACGCTACAGCTAACCAGCATTGATCCAAAACTGAAGGACACCTCCCCTAAAGAAGCAGCAAAAACAGTTGAAGAGGTACTGCAGGCAGTAGATGTTCCACTCGCTGTTGGAGGCTGTGGAGATCCCGTAAAGGACTTGGCTGTTTTTGAGAAAGTTGCCGAGGTAGCCGAAGGCGAACGGTTACTGATCAGTTCGGTAAGCCCCTGGATGGACACCAAACGAGCAGCAGAGACCATCAAGAAATTCGGCCACATTGCACTTGCACTTTCAGGTATGGACATGAACGAAGCCAGGGAGCTAAACCGCACACTCTACGAAGTGCTTCCAAGAGAGCAAATTGTAATGGACACTTCAACAGCTTCCCTAGGCTCCGGGTTAGAATTCACCTATACTCTGATGGCGCGCATCCGCTTGGCTGCGTTGATGGGCGATCACGAACTACAACATCCTATATCATCAGGGACAACGAACGCCTGGTTTGCCAGAGAATCCTGGAAGAAGATGGACCCCCAGTGGGAACCCCGTGAACTCCGAGGTCCATTATGGGAAACAGTCACTGCCCTAACTGGTCTTCTAGCTGGCGTTGACTACTTCATGATGATGCACCCTCTAGCCATAAAATCAGTCAAAGAGGTTATCCAGAAGCTAACAGGACAAGGCATCGGCAAACCTGAGGACCTTGCTGACTGGGTTTCCATGAAGATCTGAAAAGTGAGATTAACTTGGCCAAGAGAAGAATCAGGAAGAAAGGCAAAAGAGCGATTCCAGATCCAATTAGCGTGTACAGCCTGCTTCCAGGAACAAACTGTGAACAGTGTGGAGAAAAGACTTGCATGGCCTTCGCAGCCAAACTAGTCAACAGAGAAGCTTCCATTCAGGAGTGCCCCCCGCTTCTCGACAAGGAATGCAAAGATGAGTACGAAAAGCTCCATAGACTGCTTAGACCCCCAGTTAAAGAAATCACCATCGGCACAGGCAACGACCGCGTAAAAATCGGAGGCGAATTCGTGATGTATCGCCACGAACTTGCCTACATTAACCCAACAGCGATTGCAATTGATGTTACAGATGAGTTACCTCACGACGAACTCCTGAAGCGCATCAAAGAAGTCAAGGATTGGAAATATACTTATCTTGACCAAGAACTAAAACTCGATCTAGTGGCGGTTCGATCCACGTCAGATGATTCTGCGAAGTTCAGGACAGCAGTGGAGAAGGTTGCGGAAAACACAACCCTGCCGCTTGTTCTCTGCTCATTCAATCCAAGTGTACTCAAAGCCGGCTTAACCTCTATCCCTGGAAAAAGGCCCCTCATCTACGCTGCAACAAAGGATAATTGGTGCGACATGGCGGAGATGGCGTTAGTGTATAAATGCCCCCTAGCCGCTTTTGCCCCGAATGATCCTAAACTACTCAGATCTCTTGTCAAGACCTTGGTGGAGTATGGCGTAGAGGATATTGTTCTGGACCCAGGTACCTTTCCAAATGAGGGGCTCTTGGACACGGTCACGAAATTCACAACGCTCCGCTGGATGGCTTGTAGAGAAGGTGACGAAAATCTCGGCTTCCCAGTAATAGGCGCCCCCATCGCAGTCTGGGCAAAACAAGAGAGCGCGCGTACGCCCGAGGTCACTAAGTGGTGGGAGGCTTGTATCGCCTCCATATTAATCACCCAATACGCTGACCTCTTAGTAATGCACACAACAGACGGGTGGGCAACGCTACCTGCGATGATACTTCGCGAAAACCTCTACACTGACCCGAGGAAACCAACAGGTGTTGAACCTGGTCTCCGAGTTTTCGGAGAACCTGATGAAAACTCACCAGTGCTGTTTACGACAAACTTCACCCTCACATACTTCACGGTATCATCCGACATCCAATCTTCCGATATCAGCAAAAATTGTTACTTACTGGTGGTCGATACCCAAGGAGTAGGCGTTCAAAGCGCAGCGGCACGTGCGAGCAAAGCTAAGGGCGGACTAGCTGCCGACACGATAGCTAAAGCTCTAAAGGAATCTGGCGTGGAGGAAAGAGTGAGCCACAGGACACTAATCATACCCGGTATGGTGGCAAGCATGAGTAGCGAAATTGAGAACCTAACAGGATGGACGGTTCTGGTTGGCCCTTCCGCATCCGCAGAAATACCTGAGTTTCTAAGAGAGCATTGGTACAAAGAGAAGGATTCCTGAGAAGTACTTTCAGGATGTCTCGCAGTATCAACCATAGCGGTTTTCGCGAAGAACTAAGATATCTATTCAAAGTACGTAATTGCTTGTGCACGTGATTTTGTACGCTCTACGGCCTTTCTGGAGTTGATGTTGCGTAGAAGTCTTAGGATTTCCCTAGCGTTACTGAATCTTTCGATTTTCCCAGTTGGTCGTTTTCTGCTCACCTGAATGCAATCATCGATGAGACAAACTCCAACGCACCCCACGCAGAATATGCATAGCTCCTTGGCAATGCCAACTTCTCCCTCTCTCCAATAAAGAGCGTTGGTCGGGCAGGCGTCAATGCATAATCTACAATCTACGCCCCTACAAGTTTTCCAGTCAATCCGAATGTCGCCCTCAGCGAATTTTTCCTCCACTCCAATTGATTGAAGGAGTCGAGTTCTTTCCGTCTTCTCCCGCTTCTTGGACCCAAGGAGAAGATGAAAGATGTCTAACCTCTGCTTCTTGGACATTTTCAGCTTCCTAGAATATGAAAAAACTGCCTCATAAATAGTTATTTTCGCGCGCATGAATGGAGATCTACCCTGCAATTTGTCTCTTGGTAATCCTTTCAATCGTCCCCATTCCCATCTCGTTTAGCTTTTGCAGAAAGGGTTCAGGCTCTAAGCATTCGGGAGCAATAACTCCTCTGCCTTGGATTTCTCCTGTGGCAATCATTTTAGCAGTTGCTGCTGCCGGAATAGGAACAAACCCATTTGTAGTATCATATCGTCGCAACCATTCGCGCATGTCGGCTATTGATGTGTTTAGGTAGACATACTCCTCCACTTTTTTGCCAGCCTTTTCTCCTAGTACCTGCGCCGCGATGCAGGAAAACACGTCTCTGTCGCTGAGTTTGTGAATCTCAGGAGATTGATTCATTTCTTCAATCTGCTCTATTGCTGGTTTTATCAATCTGAGCACAACATCTAAAGGCTTCACTTCCATGCCTCCAACTTTTATCGGTTCTGTGCCTGCGAGACCCAAATTTATCAGAATTCCTGCTACGATGTCAGGGGACATTTTAATGTCAACGTATTTCACGCCTTTACCTATGAAGTATGGCAGTGTCACGACTTCTTCATGTTCTACCCAGCAAACTGTTTGCGGTCCCATTGGCTCGGGAAATGCATGTGTCTCAACGCCGCTGAAAGGTGGGTATGTCTTGTGTTCTCCGTTCTCGTACACTATTGGGTCTGCGGCCCATTCCAATAACGCGGTTTCAACCGACCACCCAGGTGACCATGTGGGAATTATCTTCTCTTCTTCTGTTGGCCACCACCATGCTGACTTTATGTGAATTTCGTCAACTTTGGCAAGACGGTCTGCGGCGAATCTAGTGAGTACGTTGGTGACTCCAGGGGTTATGCCTTGATGCTTCACAGCAGTGAGTCCTGCTTTTTTCCATTTGTCGCTGGTTTGAAGTTGTTCTGAGAATTTCTCCTGCATAGGCCAGTCTTCAGCGAAGTCTATGTAATTTGCTCCACACTTCAACGCCGAATGAAATATGTATTCGTTATATTGGGTCAGAGTGGCGTTTACGACTATATCAACTCCCTTCAGTGCTCTTGTGAGATCGTCTAGCTTGCTCGCGTCCACGCGCTCAATCTGAAGTCTACTACTGCTGATCTTATCCGCAACGCGTCTCAGAAGTTGCGCGTTTATGTCTGCCAAGACAACTTCGCTGAATTCAGAGTCTTCTGTAAGAATCTTGGCTATTACTGATCCTTGGGCTCCAGCTCCAATCACACAGATTTTCATAACATTGTTACCCTTGAGGCATTGTTAGTATTAAACCAACCCATTACCTGAAGGCACACTCGTGCCCTACTCTTCTTTGGAAATACACTTAAGTCATTAGGACAGATGTTTCAAAGATATAGGTGAAAATGTTGAGGATTCTGGTCGTTGGAGCTGGCGGTCAAGGTGCCCCTTGTGCATCTATATTATCTAGAGACCCCGAAGTATCTGACATCGTCTTGGCCGACATAGATTCAGAGTTGACTGAGAAGGTTGCTAGAAAGATAGGAAGCGCTAAAATAATCACTAAGCGCGTTGATGCCGGAAATCCTAAGGATTTGCTGAAGGCCGCTGAGGGCGTGGATGGGATCATCAATCTGACTTTGCCCCGGTTCAACTTGAACATAATGGAGACAGCGTTGAAGAGCGGAGCACACTACGTAGATAGCGCCCTTGGGCCCGTAATATGGCGTCAATTAGTTGAGAAAAAACCATTGGAGTTCGCTGAAGACTTCAAAAAAGCTGAGTTGACGGCGGTCATTGGTTGTGGTGGAACCCCCGGAGTCAGCAATGTACTAATCAGATACGCGTGTGACAAGCTCGATAACGTGGATAGAATAAGATGTTTGCTTGGGAAAAAGCGCTTGAAGAAATATGAGGAAGTAGTCGAGGCTTGGGACCCTGGTTGGTGCCCCGATGTAGCCATTGATGACTATGCCGAAGAGCCTGTTGTCTTCGAAAACGGGAAATACAAACTTTTCCCCCCCTTCAGCGAGGTGGAAGAGTACAACTTCCCAGATCCAGTAGGTCCACTATTAATCTCTTTACATGCACATGAGGAAGCAGTAACTCTTCCTCGCTTCATAGGAAAAGATGTCAGGTATGTGGAATTCAAGTATCCACTGGACATGGTAGCAGGGGCTTTGGTGAAACTCGGCTTCGCTAATTATGACCCTATAGAGGTGAAAGGCGCAAAAGTCGCCCCACGCGATGTATTGCTGAGTTTAGTACGCCACCCAGTGGAAGACTTTCTCACCGAAGACGAGAACACAGCTGCCAATCCAGCTGAGTCCATCGCGCTTATTGTGATGGAGATAGAGGGAGAAAAGGCTGGACATAAGGTAAAACATACACTAACTCAGAAAGTCTATGGACTTAGTGCAGATGAGAAGCTTAAGATGTTCAGGACGTTGGGCACAGCTAAGGTCTTCGTTGCCGCCCCAGCAATCGTGGCAGCCAAGATGAGCATAAAAGGAGATGCCGAGAAGGGAGTAATCGCACCTGAGCGCCTTGATCCCATCAAGTTCCTCAAGATGATGGCAGACATAGGGGCACCTGTGAAGTTCCAAGAAACCGTTTCTAAGAGCATGACGATCTCCTAACCCCCGCCNTTNNCGAATAGGCACANGCGCGCGGACAAATAGGACTCTATAGGCGCAAATGCAAAATANGCTNGAAAACGAAANATCCCCCAATAANAGNAGAAACTAATTTGCCCGCTGTAAGGAAGGCGAGAAAGTTGGCACGAGTCTTAATCGTCTATGATTCAGGCACCGGAAACACAGAGAAAATGGCCTTCACCGTCGCTGAGGGAGCCAAACAAGTGAGCAACGTCAGCGTTGACGTGAAGAAAGCGGACCAAACCACACTTGAAGATCTGTTGAGTGCTGATGCAATAATAATGGGGTCACCAACATACTACGGTCAGATGTCTGCAAAAGTCAAAGCCTTGGTCGACAAGTCAATAAAAGTCCACGGAAAGCTCGAAGGAAAGGTAGGCGCAGCATTCACAAGTGCAGGCGGGACAGCAACTGGGGCAGAAACAACCTTGATCTCCATATTAAACGCAATGCTCATACACGGAATGATTGTTCAAGGCCGATCAGACGACAAGCATTACGGTGCGGCATCGGTTGAATCACCAGATGATGAAGAGAGCAAGTTCTGTCGAGAACTCGGAGAAAGAACTGCAAGTTTGGTCTTGAAGCTCAAGAAGTGACAACTGAAACACACGATGAAAGCCTTATGCGCGCGCACATGAAAGCGTGAGACCAGCTGACAACTTTCCACGTGTGCAGTAAAACCAAATATGCAGAATCCTAGAGTACTATTGAGGGAATCCATTTGGCATTTGGGCGATTAACGTTTTTGTCTGATGATGAGATTGCAGATATCCACGAAACAAGTTTAAGAGTACTTCGAGAGATAGGAATAAAGGTCGTCAGCAAGAAAGTGCAGAGTCTGCTCGCTGAAAACGGCGCAGAGGTAGACGATTCTCGTTCAACTGTAAAGATTCCAGATACGCTAGTGGAAGAAGCAATCAGTAAAGCGCCGAAGGAGATGGTTTTGTGCGGAAGAAACCCAAGTCTCGACCTCAGCCTCCCCGTGAAGGACCTTCCCTTCGTTGCCACAAGCGGTTTCTCAGTTTTCATGAGAGACTTCGAAACTGGAGAAAAGNGAATGACGAATTCGTCGGATCTGAAGGACTTTGCAGTCTTGAGNGACTATCTNGATCAGGTTGACTTCTTCTGGCCGATCGTGACCCCNACAGAGTTGCCGCCACCCNTTCAAAGAGNNCATGCTNTAGCTATCTCNTTTGAGAACACCGAAAAGCANGTTCAGCATGAGGCNTTGACAGAGAAGGACGNGAAATGGCAGATTAAGTTGGCGGCGACCATTGTCGGCAGCGAAGAGAAGCTGAAAAGAAGACCCATTTTCTCTTCAGTGAATTGCCCTGTNAGTCCCCTCGTATTCGAGGAAGGCTCAGCCGAAGCCATGGTTGAGCTGGCAAGGGCGGGAATTCCAGTGGTNCCCATGTCCATGGCTCTGTCTGGCTGTACAGCCCCAGCAACAATCGCAGGAACACTAGTCATAATNAANGCNGANAACCTTGGAGCCCTTGTTCTCCTGCAATGCGCCAACCCAGNTGCTCCAGTTATCTATTGTGCAGAATCAACACCNGCAAATATGAAAACGGGAGAAATCAACTATGANGCCCCAGAATTCCCTCTCATCGCGGCAGGAGCCACTCAGATGGCAAGGCTCTACAAGCTCCCTTGCTACACGACGCCAATAGGACTCCTCACCCAGATGGGTCGTGGCGACATCTCCGCTGACTTTGGTTCACTCGAAAATGCTGAAAGCGCAGCACTAGAGCAAGTGATCCTTGATGTTGAGGAATGGGAGCAGGCTAAGGCTTACCTGCGCCGATTCAGAATCGACGAGGAAACCTTGGGATTCGATGCAATCAAAAACGTTGGTCCAGGAGGGAACTTTCTGGGGACTAAGCACACGTTGGAACACTTCCAAGAGGAAATATGGCTAAAGAAGGAGACCACGATTCTGCCTTCGACGAATGGCTCCAAAATCGATAGGGCAAAAGAGAAGGTTAGGCAAATACTTGCATCGCATGTACCTCCTCCACTCGACGAGGAAGTGAAGAACGAAATAAATCAGATTCTCCGCGAATGTGAAAAGGACATGTTGGGATGAGCTGCCAATGATGTAGCTGGAGCACCTCAACATCAGGCGGTGCGCCTGAGCTAAAACCTTTTTACGTGGATGTAGACGAATCACAAAGACAGGGTGAGAACTTGAAGAAAGCATTCATTATGGGTGCCGTCGGTCGAATGTGCACTGAGGCAACGAGAGATCTAGTCAAGACTAGTGATTTTGACGAGTATCTCTTGGCAGATATTGACGAGAGCAAACTAAAGAAAATGAAAAATGAACTGAAGGATGATAGAGTCACCGTTTTGAAAATTGATGCTATGGACGAAGATGCCGTTGCAGAAGCGATCGATGGGTACAACATTGTAGTGAATGGGCTTCCATTCAACAGAATCGAACCAACAGTCAAAGCTTGTCTAAGAAGCGGAATTCCGGGGATCGATCTGATCTCTCCTCTTGATGTGATGGAACGATATCACGAAAAGTTTGAGAGAAAAGAAGTTCTCTACAGTGCAGGTGTCGGCATGACCCCAGGGGTCACTGACATAATGGCTCGCTACGGAGTTGACCAGTGTAACAAAGTAGATGAAATCCACGTGTATTGGGCTGCGTATAGACCATTTGCAATCTCGCCAGGTTTGATTATGACTACTTTCTGGGAAATGAATCCAGCTGAGAAAGAGAGAGCTTACTACGAGGAGGGAGAATATCATCCCCAGCCACCGATGGCAGAGTCAAGAACCGTGCAGTTTGAACCCCCATACGGGGAATTAAGTGTGTATTATGTTCCGCACCCAGAGACTTTCACTCTCTCCAAGCTTGTCCCTAGAGTTAAAAAAGTTGAAACGATGGGCACGTGGCCGCCAAAAGTGATGAACCTGTTGAAACAGATACTGGATTACGGTTTCTTCGCGAAAGAAACAATAGAATATGAAGGACGGAAATACGGCACACTAGATCTCTTAGGCAATATGCTCAACCAAGTCTCAGGGGGTACAGAGACCGCTCTGTGGGGATATGCGTTGCGTGTGGAGGTCATAGGGGAAAGAGACGGTAGAAAAGTCGAACATGTGTTGACACACTCCCATCCACCGTCAGAAAGATGGGGTCGGACAAGAGCTTATGCAAAAAATGTAGCCATACCCTTGTCTATTGGCGCTCAATTAATGGTAGACGGAAGAACTGAAGTCGACAGTGGCTATCACTCTGCTTACGAAGTCTATGATCCGATTGAATTCTTTAAGGAGCTAAGAAAGAGAGGTATCCAAGTCCATGAAAGAGTTCATGAATACCACAAGGTTATTTGAACCCTTGCACCCAGCCTCTGCGCGCGCCCAAGACGGATTTCACCCATTCAACAAGAATTCAATGGTTAATACATTTCATAAATGGGTGATTCTGCGTTAGCCCAAGTCTGCGTCTGCGGCTGCTAGATCGCATATTTGAGATTCAAATCGTTTCCAAAATGGTTCTGCAGAGCGTTCGCTAGACTGGCAGCCAATTCTAAATTCGTAATGATCGGAATTCCCAATTCAACAGCTTTCCTGCGTATTAGGTAGCCATCAGTAATGGCCTGTAAATCAATCTTCTGAGGGTGGGGGGTATTAATCACAAAATGCAATTTTCTCTCCCGAAGAAAATCTAAAACATTGGGGTTTTTCCCTTCACTGATTTTATAAATGCGTTCGCACTGTACACCATTTTTTTTCAATGCTTGAGCGGTGTGCTCAGTTGCAAATACGGCATACCCATTGTTGGCGATTTTCTTCATAATCGCCACTGCTTTAGCTTTCTCTCCACCGACGCTTATCAAAATAGAGTCTCCGCTTTTAGGAAGCTTCATTCCACTTGCAAGCAATGATTTCAATAGTGCTTCTTCAAAGCTTTCACCGAAACAAGCAACTTCTCCAGTTGAAACCATCTCCACACCGGTAACAGGATCTGCCCCTTCCAATCGCATAAAAGAAAACTGAGGCGATTTAACACAGAATTTCACTGCGTGCCCTTCACCTTCTTCGATTTTCTCCCCCAGTATTGCAGACGCCGCAAGATCCATTAGATTCTTACCCACAGTTTTGGAAACAAACGGCATGCTTCGTGAGGAACGCAAATTACACTCTATAACAAATGCTCTGCCATCCTTTATCAAATATTGAATGTTAAATGGGCCCTTGATATGCAGACTTCTCGCGATTTTTCGAGTAATTTTTCTAATGTCTTCCTTCACACTTTCACTAACAGTAAGGGAGGGAACTGACATTGTAGCATCTCCAGAGTGTATCCCCGCATCTTCGATATGCTCGATTATGGCGCCTATGAATATGTTTTCACCGTCACAGACACCATCCACTTCGATCTCTTTAGCATTGATCATAAATTTTGAAATGACTACTGGATGCTCCCTTGAGATCTCGGTTGCCAATTCTTGATAACTTTTAAGCTGAGATTCATCAAATGCAACGTTCATCGCTGAACCGGAAAGCACATAGGAAGGTCTAACTAGAACTGGGTACCCAATTGTTCTCGCAAAAGATGTGGCGTCTTCTAAACTTTCTAATTTCTTCCATTCCGGTTGATTTATACCAAAAGAATCTAACAAATTACTAAATTTAACCCTGTCTTCAGCTCTATCGATATCTTCTGCAGAAGTTCCCAGAATTGTCGCTCCATTTTTCACGAGTTTTAAGGCAAGATTGTTGGCTATTTGTCCACCAACGCTAACAATTACACCAGCTGGCTTCTCTTTATCCAGTATATCCAGAACTCTTTCTAAGGTCAACTCTTCGAAATACAATTTATCCAGAACATCAAAGTCTGTAGAAACGGTTTCAGGGTTACAATTAACCATTATCACTTCATCTATGCCTTTATCTTTCAGGGACCAAGCAGTATTTACACAGCACCAATCAAACTCTACACTTGATCCGATTCTGTAGCATCCTGAACCGAGAACGACAATTTTCTTTGTTTCAACGATGCTTCCGTCTTCATAGTCGCTGTTGTAAGTGAGGTAGAGATAATTTGCCACTTCAGACCATCTTCTTGCGGTCCTGATTTGCTTTACGAAAGGCTCTATCCCCGCGTTCTTTCTTAACGTTCTAATCTCTGATTCACTTTTCCCCAGAAGCTCGCCAATTTTCTTGTCAGAAAAACCGAGTTGCTTTGCCTTCCTCAAGATTTCTGGAGATAACTCGGAGGTTTGCAGGACGTTTGCATAGTTGACAATGTTCTTTATTTTCTCTAAAAAGAAGGGATCAATCCCACTTAGTCCAAAAATCTCTCTTTCATCAATCCCTCTTCTAAGAGCCTCGAAAAGGTAAAAAATTCTTTTGTCAGTAGGGTTAGCTAATTCGTCTTTAATTTTCTCTATATCCGTTTCCACTTCTCTGAAATTCACCAATTCTCTATTAATATCCAACATCCTCACTGCTTTCTGGAAGCTTTCTTCAAGTGTTTTAGCGATTGCCATTACTTCTCCTACAGATTTCATTTGCGTTCCTAGTTTTCGATTGATTTTTCTGAACTTCTGAAAATCCCATCTAGGCATTTTGACAATTACATAATCAACATCGGGTTCAAGAAACCCAGCAGGTTGGCCTGTGGTTTTGTTCTTTATTTCTGGTAATCTGTAACCCAAAGCAATTTTAGATGTTGCGTACGCGATCGGGTAGCCTGTGGCTTTGGAGGCTAAAGCTGAGCTTCGTGATAACCTAGAGTTGACTTCTATTACTCTAAAGTCTCCTGTTTTCGGATGAACCGCGAATTGAATGTTACATTCTCCTACTAAACCAAGCGCTCTCAAAACAGCAAAACTAGTTGCCTTTAGTTTTTTGCATTCACCGTCACTTATGGTTTGTGCTGGCGCAACAACTATGCTATCCCCTGTATGTATGCCCATAGGGTCAAAATTCTCCATACTGCAAACAATCATGCAATTGTCATCATGGTCCCTCAAGACTTCAAACTCGATTTCCTTCCACTTTCCAAGATATTCTTCGACTAACACCTGAGAGATCCTGCTGTGCGCAAGCCCGATTGCAGCAATCCTTTTCAAATCTTCTTTGGTGAAGGCTACACCCGTTCCCTGCCCCCCTAGAGTGTAGGCTACTCTGATCATAACAGGATACCCAATTTCGTTTGCTGCTTGAACCGCCTCCTCAAGTGAATTTGCTTTCTTACTCTTGGGTATGGGTATACCTGCTCCAAGCATAGTATTTCTGAACAGCTCTCTGTTGTCTGCCCGTTTTATGGCTTCAATACTTGTTCCCAACACGCGCACATTGTATCTTTCGAGTATGCCGCTTTCTGCCAGTTCTGTTCCACAGTTTAGAGCGGTCTGACCGCCAAAGCCCAGTAAAATGCCATCTGGTCGTTCCTTCTCAATGACCTCTTCGACAAACGCTGGGGTGATTGGCAGAAAGTAGGCTTTCTCTCCTACAAATTTCTTATCGGTTTGTATTGTAGCAATGTTTGGGTTAATTAGTACGACTTCTATTCCTTCTTCTTTCACCGCCTTTATCGCTTGAGCACCTGAATAGTCGAATTCACCAGCTTCACCAATCTTAATCGCTCCACTTCCTAAGATCAAAACCTTATTCAATGACTGAATTCTAGGCATTTTTAATCTCATCNCCGTTGCTTCTCACCACTTCATTCAAATTAATCCCCAAAACTCTCTTGACGACATGCATACATCGCAGCGACTTGATGGGACTTAACAAAACACTATAATCTTTGCCACCGTCAATCGATCCCACTATGTTTTCACTTTCAACACAATAATCAACATAGTCGTCAATTCTTGCTTCTGTCCTTAAATCCATAAAAGCGCAGTCGATGAATGAGAGGTAATCTTCTGCAAAAGGACGAGGTTCCCCATTCTCTCTTTGCCTATATCGGGATTCCAAAGCCCTATCCCAAATCTTAGCTTTTTATTTTTAAACTTTGTCTATGCAATTGCGCGTATTCTAGTTGCATGCATACAGTGGTTTGAATACCTCTACAATGAACTGCAGAAAAGAGAGCAAAGACCACAATGCGCGCGCGCAGAACCACGATTTTATAAGTCGATGGCACATTCAAATTCAGGGAGGTCTTATGGCCCCCAAACTCAGCGGAGTTGCATCCAAAGTTAACGACGCCGAACTTGAACAACTTCTGTTTGATTTAATAAGTATTCCCAGCGTGAATCCCAAGTTCAGAACAGACGATGAATCCGACGAAAGCCAAATCATCGAGTTTCTGGAAGGAAAACTGACTGGTTACGGTTTCGAGGTTGAAAGACAAGAAATTGAAAGTGGAGGATGGAATCTTGTCGCCGAAATCAGAGGACACGGAGAGAAAACCCTTGCGTTCAATGGTCACTTAGATACTGTCACCGGAGCCAACATGCCAGACGCATTCAACCCAAGAATCGTGAATGGAAGGGTATACGGAAGAGGCGCTAGCGATATGAAGGGCGGAATAGCCGCAATGATCGAAGCAGCCAAAGCCGCTATGGCTTCAAATGTAAAGCTGAACGGTAATCTAGTTCTTTCGCTAGTTAGCGATGAGGAATATGGAGGGACTGGAACCAAGAAGTTTCTCGAGAAGGAGAAACCTCACTACGCAATCATAGGGGAGCCAACTCAAAACGAGATTGGGTTAGCACAAGCTGGCTATATCGAATTCATTTTGATAAGTGAGGGAGAGATCAAACATGGATCAACCTTGAAGATAGGAGATAATTCAAACGCCTACGTGAACGCGACGAAGATTCTGAATCGAATCTTGGAATTCCCCAGCATTGGAAGGATAAGGCATCATCTAGATATCGAAATGCCAAACACCGCCAATTTCTGCCCAGTGGATCACCGAGTATTCACATCTTACGCATGGATGACTGTTGACTATTACAAGGTACATGTTCTGATCGGAGTTGCCCCAGGCAGAACAGCCGCAGAAAGCGACCAAATGATAGAAGACATAATAGAAGCGGTAGAAGGATTGGTCGACGACACAAACAAAAATGGACAGCGAAACAAAGTAGAGTACAACTTAGCTGTTCCTCCGTACAAGAACCACGGATTCATCCAATCCAGAGACGAGTTCGTTGAGAAATTCGAACAGGCAGTGGATGAAACAGTGGGTTCTCATATTCATGCCTACGTCTTGAGCTTCTGCGATGGAACCTTCTTCTACGATAAAGGAATCCCGACGCTAACTTGCGGGCCTGGAATCATGGAACTAGGGCACAGCAGCAATGAGTACGTTGATCTAAATGAAGTGAGACTTGCGGCAAGGATTTTTGCCCAGGCCACCGAGAACATCCTAGGAACCGAAGCCCTCTGAAATGCCTGAGCGTGGTGGCTCCAACCTGAGAAGCGAATTCGAGATGATCCCAGAATTTGCGCCTCAGAAAGCAGTGTGGCTTCAATGGCCAACCTCCAAATATTATACAGAAGAAAGAGTCGATGAACGCGATTTTATCCCTGCCTTTATGGAAATCGAGCGGCAATGTTGTACAGAGGGTGAAGTTCATAACATTGTACTGAACAAAAACGCTGAAAAAGTCGCTAGGCAGAAGCTCATCGATGCAGGAGTACCGCTCGATAACATTCTCTTCCACACTATGCCTTATGACTCATGCTGGATACGAGATAATGGTCCTATCTTCGTCAGAAAAGATGGACGTGAACATATCTTGGACTTTGGCTTCAACGCCTGGGGTTACGCGCCGTGGGGNCCTTCTGAAAAGGATAACGAAGNCCCTAAGCGGATAGCTGAAATGCTAGGCATAGGTTACACCCACGTGCAGTATGTTGACTACAAACACGGAAGTAAAACCGGGAGTCTGATCTTTGAAGGTGGAGCGTTTGAATTTGGCGGCGAAGGAACCATTGTGGGTTCATGGGCAATATGTAAACAGAGGAATCCTCATTTAACCAAAGAACAGGCGTCGCAGATCTTCCGAAGTTTCACCGGCGCGCACACGGTTATTTGGATAGATTCAGTTTGGCCTGGGACCACTGCCGAAAAGGCGGATAACCACACCGACGGCTATATGAAGTTCTATGATGAAGGAAAGGTTTGCGTTTCTGAAGAGTTGACAGATCCAGTTCTTGGATCAATTGCCAATGGACCTGGCAAAGAAGCAGCCGAAAAACTTGAACAGGCAGGATGGGATGTTTATAGACTACCCTCAAGATTTAGATGGACGTTTATTAACAGCTTGATTTTCAATAGGAAAGTAATCGCTGGTTACGTGGACACTCCCATGACTCCTTTAGAAAAAGATATAATGGAAAGTCTTTACCCAAGGAAGACCATCATCGCTATCGAAATCGGTCCAATGGTCCAAACAGGAGGCGGCGTTCACTGCGTCACCCAGCAGCAGCCTACGTAACACTTGACAGATACTATGCGCGCGCACAAAAAGAAAGGGAGGTTAATGCTTGACGTCAGGCGTTCACTTGGACTTCTATATCATGACTGGTGACGTCAGGACGCCCTTTAACGGCTATTACTCCCTTCATCTTCCAAGTGTTGGTTGCATTTCTACCACGATAACTTGGAGGAACCCCAGGTGGGAGATTTATGCTGAAGGGAAAGTCCTTGTTAAACCCATTTGTGATATGCATTCTTCCTGATACAGTCACCTTTCCGTCATGTACTTTGTTGTTTTGCTGTAGGGTCACGGTTTTCTTGCGGTTTTCTCCTAGCTCCACACTTCCTGTAGCCCGAGTGAATTCGTCCACCCATATTTCAACACGTATTTCATCTGCGTCGAATTCCTCAGAAGCTGACACGTTGAAAGTACCAGTCAAAGGTTCTCTCAGACTCTGCTCGTTCTTTTCCATGTTTATTGATACAGTAGCCTTTGGTGCCTTAAACCTGTTAAGAAAGCCCATGAATCAGTCTCACCTTCCTACTGTTTATTTCGCGTCACCATTTTATGAACACGGAAGTTAAGGATTATGAATCCTAGATTCTGTTCTGGAAGACCCAAAACGGGCGTACACATGCGCCCACCTACTCATTCTGATATAAAATCGTTAATCGCCGGGACAACCTTGTGTAGACGCACGCATTTGAAAATAGAGAGTTGATTCCAATTGCCCCGTTTCATTTCCAGAATGGAGGCAATCTTATGGTTATTTGTATGGTTATTCATGTAGGCATGTGACCAGACTAGAATCGATCGATTTTCTCTACTGCGTCTCGTAGCTTTCTCTGAGTTCTAGCGCTCAAATCGTGAATTAACGAGGTGCATGAAGTCAGTTTCTTTAGCGCTGTAATCCAAGCTCCAGACGTTACGCCGTTGTGTAACACACGTGTTCTTAGGACCGATATCGCCTTCTTCGGGCAAACTTCTTGGCAAGCTCCACAATAGATACAGAACTCCTCAGTTATGGTAGGCTTCCCTCTCTCACTCAGTGCAATAGCTTTGCTTGGGCATACGTCGACACAAACCTGACAATTCTCTTGGCACAAGTCAAGATTCAACTGAATTAACCCTTGCATGGGCCTTGTAACGCGAACAGCATCAAACGGACAAGTGTACTCACATTTTCCGCAGAAGATACAACTTCGCAAGTTCACTTTGACATCCACAATTCTACTCGTACCTCCTCCAGTCGTCTTTACGATCACATCCATGGCTTCCATGGGGCATCCTTCTTGACACGCTAAATCACAAGCCATGTCGCATTTTCCCACGTCAATTGCTATCTCTTTTACTAGGGTGGGAAAGACTTCGGCTTCTACTACAGGAATACCCTCTTTGCCGTCCGTTTCCATTCGTATGGCGTCCATTGGACACAGTATGACACACTCACCACAAAAGGTGCATTTAAGGAGGTCTATGTCGACGAAAGGATTTTCGATTAATCTTCCATCGCCTATTGTGGCAGAACGAAGCCTAGGTGCTCCATGAGGACAAATGCTCACACATATTCCACATCCAGTACAACGGTCACGGTCCAGCGTCAAGACATGGTGTGTTTTCAGCATCTTTCTATGGAGAACCAATCTCTTGTCAATCTCACGCCTTGTTGCGATCCCCAGTTTCATAAGATTCCTCATGAGAGGTTGATTCATGTCTATTTTGTTTCCGCTATGTGCACGTCTCTCTCATACAGCTTCTGAGCAAGGTTTTGAGTTGATAAATATAAACTTATATAGGGCGCGTCAAACTACTCTGAGATACTCTTGTATGGTTCCTGCCACTGACCTTATGGAGACCACGCTAGAATGTGGGGCTATGCTGGCGAAGTTCTCTATATAGATTTGACCCGCAAGAAGACCAAAGTCGATCGTATGAGGAACGGGTTCTGTGAGAAATACATTGGCGGAAATGGCTTCGCCATAAGTTTACTCTACAACAACACCAAACCTAAGATAGACCCTCTTGAACCGGAAAATACATTAGTTTTCGCGGTCGGGCCCTTTGCTGGAACTATAGTCCCCACCAGCGGCAAATACATGGTTCAAGCTAAGTCTCCGCTCACTGATTTCATGGGAGAATCCGTGTCCTCTGGCGTATGGGGGCAAGCTTTGAAGCGTGCTGGCTATGACGCAATTGTGATCGAAGGAAGGTCAGAAAAGCCTATCTATCTTTTTGTCGACGACAATGCCATACACTTCAGAGATGCAAGGAACCTATGGGGAAAAGACTCTCTTCAGACAAGCGACATCATAGGAGAAGAATTAGGCGACGAAAACATCGCAACAGTAACAATAGGCTTAGCAGGAGAAAACCTTGTCAAGTTTGCAAACGTAACCAACGACAGGTACAGACAGGCAGGCAGAACTGGAATGGGCGCCGTCATGGGCTCAAAAAAGCTGAAAGCAGTTGCTGTTAGGGGCACAAATAAGGTTGAAGTATATGACTTGGACAAGCTCATGGAAGTCTGCGGTGACCTCTACAAGCAATGCCAAGGAGCGGGAACAGAGGGTTACAGAGTTTTTGGCACCGCAGGAAGCGTCTTGATTCTTAATCACATAGCCGCTCTCCCAACTCGAAACTGGCAACAGGCCTCATTTGAACTAGCAGAAGACATCAGTGGCGAGTACATAAAGGAAAATTACCTAGCAAAGACCATCGCATGCTCTGGTTGCCCCATAGCATGTGACCACGTGACTGCAGTTGAGAGTGGCCCTTACAAGGGTTTAGTTACAAGTGTTGAATTCGAAACAATCTATTCTCTTGGCTCTGAATGCGGTATTGGCTACTTTCCAGCCATAGCAAAAGCCAACGATCTCTGTGATCGACTTGGCGTAGACACCATCAGCACAGGTGTGACAATCGGTTGGGCAATGGAATGTTTCGAGAAGGGCATCTTGACCAAAAAGGATACAGGCGGTATCGAGTTGATCTTTGGAAACCATGAGGCACAACTTGAAGTCATTAAGAAAATCGCATACCGTGAAGGCATCGGAGACCTACTCGCTGAAGGCGTGAAGAGAGCATCTGAGAGAATAGGCAAGGGATCAAAACACTTTGCCATGCATAACAAAGGACTTGAACTTCCAGGCTATGACTTAAGAGGATTGAAAGCTTGTGCGTTAGGATTCAACACTTCAACTAGAGGGGGTTGTCATCTAAGATCAAGCATGTATGACTTCGACCTTAAAGGCAAGATTGACAGATTCAAAGCGGACAAAAAAATCGGACAAATCGTGAAGGACAGAGAAGACTTATGGGCAATAGTAGACTCGCTGATTCTCTGCAAGTTTATACGAGGCGTGCTAAGCACCTTCGACAAGCTTGCAGAATTATACACACTGGTTACAGGTTTCAAAATGACTCCACGAAAGCTACGAGAAGCTGGCGAACGCATATACAACTTAGAAAAAGCTTACAACGTTCGCGAAGGTTGGACTAAGAAAGATGATTATCCGCCCCCAAGAGTAGTAAAGGATCCTATACCCGATGGCGTTGCCAAAGGCGCTCTCTTGACAAAAAAGGAATTCGAATTAATGTTAGGCGCTTACTTTGCGGCTCGAGGTTGGACGCAGGAGGGCATTCCTACAAAACGGAAGCTAACTGAGCTTGGGCTTAATCGTGTAGCCAAAGATGTAGGAGCTGAAGAGGAGTCACGGTAAAATGCAACGCAAGTTCATAGTGTCAGATCCAGAGAAATGTACGGGATGCAGAATATGCGAACTCATCTGCTCAGCTGTCAAGGAGAGAGGATTCAATCCTTTGCTCTCTAGGATTCGTACAGTCCGCGTAGAACCCCTCATGAACATGGCTATTGCATGTCGTCTTTGTGAGGACCCAAAATGCGTTAAGGGCTGCCCGAGAAAGGCTTTGAAGGTTGACAAGGAAACCGGCTTAATCACGGTTGACGAAGAGAGATGTGACGGATGCGCTTGGTGTATGGAGGCATGTGAATTCGGCGCTATAATTCTACATAAGGATAAGAAGATAGCTACCGTATGTGACCTATGTGGACTAGACCCCAAGTGCGTCACCCTTTGTCCTAAGGAAGCGCTGACATTCATGACCCCGGAAGAGATGGGACAGAAAATGAGGAAGAGGGCAGTCCAGAAGCTTATAGTGAAATCCGGCTAGTTGATTCACATCAGAAACATTCCGATCCGACGAGACTGTTAATTCCTGCTCACATGTCGGAGAACTGGCTTGGAGGCAATTATGAATGAGTGATCCTCTGAAAATGCAAAAATCCATGCCCGACACTGATAAGGAGCCCAAAATAGGTGTATACGTATGTCACTGTGGACTAAACATAGCGGGCTCTATAGATTGCCAAGAAGTGGCCAGGTTTGCTGCCTCCCGTCCCCACGTTGTGGTTTCAAAGGATAACCCGTACATGTGCTCTGATTCAGGCCAAGAACTAATCAAACAGGACATAAAGGATTACGAACTGAACCGAGTGGTTGTGGCTTCGTGCACACCGCGCCTCCACGAACCTACCTTCAGAAGAGCCTGTGAAGAGGCTGGATTAAACAAGTACCTCTTCGAAATGGCTAACATTCGTGAACAGTGCAGTTGGGTACATCTAAGCGACAAGGAGAAGGCTACGGAAAAAGCCAAAGACCTGGTAGAAATGGCTGTCGCGAAAGTAACTCTGCTTGAGCCTCAGGTGGAGATTGAGGTTCCTATAATTCGAAAGGCGCTGGTGGTCGGCGGCGGAGTTGCGGGTGTTCAAGCAGCTTTAGACTTAGCTGACACCGGTTATAAAGTGTATTTGGTTGAAAGGGAACCGAGCATAGGCGGAAGAATGGCTCAGATCGACAAGACTTTTCCAACAATGGACTGTTCGATCTGTATTCTTGCACCTAAAATGTCAGACGCTGGTAGGCACCCAAACATTGAGTTGCTAACAAATAGCGAGGTCACGGAGGTTAAAGGTTACATTGGGAATTTTAAGGCAAAAGTTACGAAGAAACCACGATTCATATTAGAAGAACTTTGCACCGGCTGTGGAGAATGTGCGAATGTTTGCCCCATCCAACTTCCAAACGAATTCGACCAAAACCTAGCTCCAAGAAAGAGCATTTACATTCCTTTTCCTCAAGCCGTGCCGGCCATCTACACAATTGACATTGACCACTGCATCAAATGTTACAAATGCGTGGATGCCTGTGGACCAGGGGCTATAGATTTTGCGCAGAACCCGGAAGAATCAGAGTTAGAGGTCGGCACTATCATAGTCTCAACAGGAGCGAATGTGTGCGATCCCTCATTTTTGCCACAGTATGGATACACACGGTATATGAACGTGATAACTTCAGTTGAATTTGAACGGCTGATAAACGCAGGGGGGCCTTCGGGAGGTCGCTTGATTCGGCCGAGCGACCTGCAGGTTCCCGACACGGTGGCCTTCGTCCAGTGTGTGGGATCTCGTTCCGAGAGGAGTGGTCACCTGTATTGTAGCAACGTCTGTTGCATGAATACGATCAAGGATAGCCTCTTGATCAAGGAGCATTGGCCGGACACGCAGATTTACGTCTTCTACGTGGATATAAGAGCCTACGGCAAGGGCTTCGAGGAGCTGTACAAGCGGGCGAGGAATGCTGGTGTAGTCTTCATTCGTGGGCTGCCCGCGGAGATCATTGAAGAGAAGAAGACGAACGACCTGTGGCTCCTGGGCGAAAACACGTTAGAAAAGCAGTTGTACAAAGTCAACGTTGACATGGTAATTCTCTCGGTGGGCATCGAACCCAAGCAAGACAGCGAGGTGATCCAGCGTCTCTTTAACCTATCAAAAACCTCAGACGGATTCTTCATGGAAGCACACCCGAAACTTCGGCCAGTGGATACACCTACGGGAGGAGTGTTTCTCGCCGGATGCGCTGAGGCTCCCAAAGACATCAAGGATAGCGTGACACAAGCGAGTGCGGCAGCGGCTCGCGCTGGCATTCTAATGGCAAAAGGAAAGGTAACAGTTGAAGCAGTTACACCAAAACTGATTGAACAAAACTGTCAGAGCTGCGGCTTATGTGCTAGAGTCTGTCCCTACAACGCAATCCTTGTAGACAAGGAACTGAAAACGACTGAGGTGATAGAAGCGGCCTGTGCAGGATGCGGAACTTGCGGTGCGGAATGCCCTTTTGATGCTCTCGTGATGCGCCACTTCACTGATAACCAAATCTATGCGCAGATCGACGCTGCGACTGAGAGGGATGCTGACAAGAAGATTGTGGCATTTTGCTGTAATTGGTGTTCCTACGCTGGGGCTGACTTTGCAGGAGTCAGCAGAACGCAGTATCCCACCAGCGTGCGTATAATTCGAACGATGTGCTCGGGACGGGTGGCGCCAAAATTCGTCGAACACGCCTTCGCGAGAGGCGCTGCAGCCGTGCTCGTGGCAGGTTGCCACTTAGGCGACTGCCACTACATCAACGCAAACCACCAAACCAAGAGAAGAGTTGAGAAACTATGGAAGAAACTGGAGCGGCTTGGGCTGAACAAAGA
>JGI2173J19968_10000092_pt1 | contig 28671 bp, 27 predicted proteins | sample DeeMarSWOR136_30_FD_19968 | JGI IMG/M metagenome (IMG submission 19968) | reverse complement strand
GCGTTGCAGGAACCTTCTACGAAGGAAACGCCGAATCGTTAAAAGCACAGATTGAAAATTGTTTCCTCCAAGAGCTTGGTCCAAAAAAACGTCCAAAAGTCCAAAAAAACGGTCCGAGAGAAATCCTTGGTCTCGTTTGCCCCCATGCAGGTTACATGTTTTCTGGTCCCGTGGCAGCCAACGCCTATTATGAATTAGCTCAGGACGGCAAACCAGACATTGTGGTGATTCTGGGGCCAAACCATACTGGTGATGGCAGCGCTTTGGCGTTGATGAATGAGGGTTTTTGGCGCACGCCTCTGGGCGATGTGGAAATTGACGGAGAAACAGCCAACCAGATAGTGCGGGAAACGCGTTTGGTGGATGTGGATGATGTTGCGCACCGTTTTGAGCATTCGGTTGAGGTTCAGCTGCCTTTTCTGCAGTACCTTTATGGTTCTGAGTTCAAGTTCGTGCCAATATGCTTCCAGATGCAGGATTTATCCTCTGCTGTCGAAGTTGGAAAGGCACTGGTCAAAGTTTTAGCCAGCAAAAACGCGGTGGTTATCGCTTCATCAGACATGACCCATTATGAGCCACAGGGAAACGCAGCGGCGAAAGACTTGGCGGCGCTTAAAGCTGTGGAAGCGATGGATGAAAAACGGTTCTACTCAATCATCGAAGCGCGAAATGTAACCGCTTGCGGTTACGGCCCAATAGCCGCAGTGATAGCCGCTGCGAAAGGATTAGGTGCAAAAGAAGCAAAGCTGCTCTGCTACAAAAGCAGCGGAGACGTAACTGGCGACTACTCTAGCGTGGTTGGATACGCCGCTGTAAGCTTCAAAAAATAGCTGAGTCTGTTTTGCTCACGGCAGACTATAGCCCCTCTATATATAGCTTGAAGCTTTGAGTGAACGGCTGGTTCCTTGTCAAGGAACCTTGACTAAGAAAAGCCCGTTTAGTCAAGAAACCTTGATAAAAACCCTTTTACAGCAGAAAAATCATGCATTAAGCAGGATAAAGAGATTTGGTGCTCATGAAAAGAAAAGCATTAGCACTAACATTCATCTTGTCGTTACTGGTGTCATTGTTGGTTGGAACACTATTAAACCAAAATGGAGCAAGAACATTATTCGTTCAGGCGGAAACCTCTGATGATAACATGGTCATTTATGGGGACACTAACGCGAACGTTACGATACAGTCGCCAGAAAATAAGACGTACAACGAAAACAATGTTACATTGACTTTTACAATAGAAAGTGATGTTCCACTAGTAGAAAATTTCAGCGGTGGCGTTTACGCCCTTTTTTTGAGGCATGGCTGCGTTCTGGATTATGACACATCAAAACTTGTCAGTAATGTTGTAAATCAGTATTGGGCATCTGCAAATAACGTTCCCATGGCTCTCTCAGCGTCAGGGAATCGTTATGTTGGCAACGTAACCCTGACTGGTTTGACCCAAGGACCACACAATGTAGCGGTCTGGATAAGAGCTGACCGATATATGATTTCTTATAGCGGTTTGGAATGGGCTGTTTTTTCAACAGTTTTCTTTAGCATCTCACCGCAAATCACGATTCTGTCTCCAGAAACCAAAGCTTACAACGTATCTGATGTGCCACTGGATTTTACGGTTGAAGAGACTTTTTCTAAGATTGAGTACAGTTTGGACGGGCAAAGCAACGTGACTATCAATGAAAACGCAACCTTGACTTGGTTGCCCAACGGTTACCACAATGTCACTGTTTACGCAACTGACGAGTTTGGCAACACAGGAGTTTCAAAAATAATATATTTCACCGTGGATGTGCCTTTCCCAACAACATTAGTCATAGTTTCCGTAATTTCAGTGGCTATTATTGGCATAGGTCTGCTTGTCTACTTCAAGAAACGCAAACGCTAAGCGGCATGTTTTATATTTTTTCATCTTTGATTTTTTTACTACGTACATTCATATGTTTGTAAAGAATGTTGCAGGATCTCCTTGATTAAACGTAAAGGACCGCTGTTTTGATGCGTAACAGTTTAATTTCACAAGTTTTTTCTCATAATATGACGGTGCTTTAACGTTGCAAGTTTCAGTTCGCTTTTTCACCAGTCTAAGGGAGATAACCAACAAGAAAGAGGAAACGCTAAAGTTTCCAGAAGACGAGAAAGCCACCGTCGACATGATTCTTAAAACGCTGACGCAACGCTACGGCAAACCTTTTGTCGAATACGTCTACGACCGCAAAACTGGAGAAGTGAGGGGTTTTCTTCAGTTTCTTATTAACGGAAAAAGCGCCACAACCCTCAACGGGCTACAAACAGAACTTAAAGACGGTGATGTTTTAGCGATACTGCCACCTGTAGGCGGCGGCTGACAGCATTGGGGAAATGTTTGGTTTGCGGCGAAAAAGCCGTGGCTGTCTCGGACAGTTTGAGTGTTTGTTTAAAATGTATAAGAGGGAAGCCTGAAAAAGCCCTTGAGATTACGAGGCGAGTGCATGCAAAGAGCCGTGCAGGTTTTGGTTTGCCCTCTGAACCGCCACGAGATACTGGGGGAATAGCTTGTGGTGTTTGCGCCAACAATTGTGTAATTGGTTCTGGTAGTGCTGGTTTTTGTGGGTTTGTCTGGAACGTTGAGGGGCGTCTGGTTCGTTTTGGCGGAACAGCCGAGAAAGGCATTTTAGAATGGTATTATGACGGTTTGCCAACCAACTGTGTTAGCCGGTGGTTTTGTCCAGGCTGCACTGGAAGCGGCTATCCTAAATATGCTTGTAAGCCAGAGGCTGAGTATGGCTACGCTAACTTGGCGGTTTTTTATGGAGCTTGCAGTTATGATTGCCTTTTCTGTCAGAACTGGTTTTACCGCAACCTGTCGGCGAAGCACAAACCTGTCATGAGTGCTGAGGCTTTAGCGGCTAAGGCGGACAAGCATGTTTCTTGTATATGCTATTTTGGAGGCGACCCATCAGCGCAGATGCCGCACTCGCTTGAAGTGAGCCGCATAGCCTTAGAAAAAGCAAACGCTGAAAAGCGTATCCTTCGCATCTGCTGGGAAACAAACGGCTACATGAACCAAAAATCGGCGGAAAAAGCCGCAGAATACGCCATAGAAAGCGGCGGCAACATAAAATTCGACTTGAAAACTTGGAGTGAAGAGTTAAACACTGCCTTATGCGGAGTTTCCAACAAGCCTACGCTTGAGAATTTCAAACTTATAGGAGAAAAATTCTATAAGAAGCGAAAGGAGCTGCCAGTGCTCTGCGCTAGCACGTTGCTTGTGCCAGGCTATATAGACGCGGAAGAGGTTGAAAACATCGCCAAATTCATAAGCGAAATAGACCACGAAATTCCGTACACGCTGCTAGCGTTTTATCCGCACTATGTCATGAATGACTTGCCGACAACAAGCAGAAAACAGGCAGTGGAATGCCAAAAAGCAGCAGAAAAACACCTAAAGAACACAAAAATAGGAAACCTCCACTTGCTTCAATGAATAAAGAAGCTATTTGGCGAAAGTTCGAATCTTTTACCCTTTTTTCTGCAGCCTCAATCGCCATATTCCAAGTATGAAGTTAATTTTTGGGACTTCTTTCATGTACTGCTGATACTCGCTACCCCATTTCTCTATGTCAAGCTTTTCTTCTAAATAGAGTCCAAGGTAAGCGTAAATAATCATTGTGAGCATAGCGCCAACTGAAAGAAGAGTAAACGGAATATACGCGCTGAGGACAATAGGCAACAAGACAGGCCACATAAGACCGCCAAAAGCCCCGGGATGCCTCATAATTCGGTACGGTCCTTCTTTGTAAAGAAAAATAGTCTCATCAACCTTTTTTAGCCCTCCTCTTGTATAATGCGAATGAGCAGCCCAAACCAAAAAACCGTTCCAATCACCAGAGGAACAAACATAACATAGATTCCAATAGATGGAAATGAGATAGACGGCAGTTGAGCAAAAAACGCCAAAAAATCTAATTTCAATTGACTTGACACCACAGGAAGCAACCAAAGCACAAAATAAATCACCCACGCAATAATCTCCCAAGCTTCCTGCTCAACAAGCATTCTCTCTTCAAGTTTTTTCAACACTTCTTTATGAGTAAGCTCTCCTTTCTGGAGTTTTTCCATTAAATCTTTTACTTTGCCATCCTTCTTTTCTTTCTTCTCCAATAATCCCCAACTTCTGAAAAATTCAATCTAACGTTATCAAAATTTCATCTAATAATTTTATCCTGACTTTCGGTGTGTGGTTACCAAAAAACCACTACAACCTAATCGAATTTGCCTGTTGAATCACCATGATTTGCAACTGTTACTCAGTATCCCGATCAAAATCTACAAGTTAGCAATACAAAGAAGTAAGAAGTGCCAGTTTCAAGTTATGCTGCCCAGAAGGGTATTTTCTTGCGCATCTGTTCTGCGTATTCTTTCAGCACTTCTTGCTCATCTTCAGTGAGCTTTTCCAAGTGAGTTGTCAGCAAAGCCTTTGCGTCATGCTCAGACACTTTCACGTAGAGGATGTCTTTTTCGAAAACGTGCCTTCCAACGATGGGCCTGTCCATGGACACGGCTACTTGCATGCCTTGCTTGGCTTCGGATATGGCTTTGCCCTTGTCTTGAATCTGCTGCACTTCACCTATGTCTGCGCCGTCCTCAGCCCTTACGAGCGAGTATTTTGGCTTCAGTTGTCCGCCCAAGATTTCCACGCCGAATATTGCGGGTTTTGCCCTTCGAAAAATGTAACCTTCCATGATGCGGATTTTTCCAGGTTTGACGAGACTTTCAAATTCCTGCTCAAGTTCAGCTTCACGTTGAGATTTAAGCCATTTCAAGTAGTTATCTATTAAATGGTAGATTATTTGCTCTTTAAACACGTGAACATTTCTGATTTCTGCTTCTTCTGCTGCGTCTGGCAAAATTTTAACGTTAAAAGCCAAGACAACTCCATAAAGAGGCTCGTGCTCCTTCACTACCGAAGCTTCTACAACGTCTCTTTTGGAGACATCACCCACATCCGCGATTCTAACTTGCACGTTGTTCTGTTTCAGAATTTCAGCAATAGCCTCTAAGGACCCAAGCGTGTCCGCCTTCAAAACTATGCCTTCAACGTCGGTGGAGATTCTGATTCTTTTGATTTCATCGGTAACAAGTTTGGCGTATTTTTTCGGTTCTTCATCTGGAGGAACGGCGTATAAGGGCGCTCCTGCAAGGGCACCTTCTAATCCAGACGAGACTATTTTCACTCCTGCCGCTGCAAAAACACAGTCAACCGAGCTGAATCTATCGCGTGGGTCTCTAATTTCATCCAAGGGCTTAGGAACTAGAATCGCCCTTATGTGGGTTACAATGGGTTTCTCTTTGCCTCCCACCACGATTAAGTCGTCCTTTTGCAGCGCGCCATCATATATTATGATGTTAAGCGTTAAGCCTAAGCCTGGCTCTTCTTTGACCTCGAGAACGGAGCCCTTCGCTGGACCTTCCGTGGTCTGCAACTGTTTCTTTAAATATTGCTGCGTCAAGCCGACGAGAACCATGAGAAGCTCGTTTAGGCCTTCACCCGTCTTTGCGCTGGTAGGTACCAAAGCGATTGTTGACGTGAAATCTTTGATGTTGTCAAAGCGGTCGGTGCGGAAGCCCTCTCGTGAGAAAGTACCCATAATCTCGTAGAGCCTGTTGTCCAAGCTCTCTTTAACATACGGGTCTTGAGCCGCGTAAGCCTTCAAGAAAGGTGTGGCTGGCTGGGACTTCCATCCTGAAACGCGGTCGATTTTGTTAACCGCCACTATGAAAGGCGTTTTGCGTGCCTTCAAGATTTCTATGCACTCGTAAGTTTGCGCCTCAAAGCCCCGCAGTATGTCGATAACGAGGATAGCTATGTCGGCTACGCTTCCGCCTCTCCGCCTTAAATTGGTGAAAGCCTCATGTCCTGGAGTGTCAACGATTAGCAAACCTGGAATTTGGATTTCGCCTTTGAGCGTGGAAAGCAAGGGGCCGATTAATTGCTTGAGTGTTTCAACCGGGAAGAAGCTGGCGCCTATGTGCTGTGTTATGCCGCCTGCTTCTCTTGCCTGCACGCTTGTCTTTCTAATCCTATCCAAGAGCAGAGTCTTGCCAGTATCCACGTGGCCGAGAACGCACACTATAGGTTGGCGGATAGGCATCTGAACACATCTCTGTTTTTTTATGGGACAAGCAAGTCTGAACAAAAATAATGAGGCATTACTTAATAAACACTCAGCCAGCGCTTTAGCAATATTTTTAAGCGTATCACAAATCTTGCCAATGTGAGGTGAAAAAGCTTGCCTTATTGCACAAAGTGCGGCGCTCCTCTTAAAGAGGACGATAAGTTCTGCCCTGTTTGCGGCGCTCCAGCAGCCAAAGTCACCAGAGAAGAATTCAGCGTCTCAGCCAGCAACCTCGTCGACCGAGTTAAGGAATTGCTGCATGAAGGAAACGTAACGCGAATAATTGTGAAAGATGAGAAAGGAAAACCGTTGCTTGAGATTCCAGCCACCGTAGGTGTGATAGGCACGGTTCTGGCTCCGTGGCTGACAGCGTTAGGCGTTATAGCCGCGTTGGTTACCAACTGTCGAATAGTGGTTGAAAGAAGAGAATGAGCCTATTCTGGCGGTCTGACCACAAGCAGGAACAAGCCAATAATCAAAACCACGATGCTTAAGAAACCGAAAAGCCCTGTGAAAACTCCCAGCGCTGCGGTGCTTGTGACTGTGAAATAGAGGAATAACGCGCCTATGATTGTGAGAAGAAGGCCGAAAAACTTCTCTGCCAGAGATAGCCAGAAAGTGTCTCCTTCGCTCATGCCCGTTCAATCCTTTCCTTTTCCGATGCGTGTTTCCTACATAAAACAGGAACAGTTATTTTAAATTTCTCTTTATTGCTCGGCGTTTTTGCGGGTTTGCGCGGGTTGGGTGAAAGGTTGAGAAAACAATTTGGTTGTTTCTGGTTGCTTTTAGTTGTTTTTGATTGTTGTGTATTGCTTCAAGTATCGTTGGGAGAGTAGCTGCTCGGAAAAGACTATAGACCCCTTATATATAGGTCGTCGGCTCTAAGCCACTGCCTTCTATAAGGTAGCGCTTTAAGCGCTTATCAGGTCAAGAGGCTCTAGTTGGATGCAAATATAAATCTTGTCTAAAATGCACAGAAGAAGAGGATTGCGAATGTTCTTTCTCATTTGTTCCAAGTTTTCTCTTATCTTCCAACTATGTTTTTGCAGGTTGCTTCAAACAGCGGGTTGTAGAGGGAAAGATTGATGTTTGCATTTTCCACTTTATATAAGGGGGGTCGGCTTTAACCGTTGAATCCAAAGGGGTTTTAAGGGTTTCTCGGTTTAAGCGCTTAGCCATAGAGGTCAATAAATACTAAAGCTGGACAGCTGCATAAAACTTTACTAACGTCTTTATAGTAATGTACCTTGTATCCGTAATGTTATTTGGGAAACGTTGAACTCTAAGTTCCTTTAGCCTTGCTTATGCTGGCTGTGGTTAAGTATAGCAAACAAATAAGAACTTTTTCATGCCTTAAACAATCTACGTTAGCGTGCTAATGTTACATTTGATGAATTCAACTTCTCTCCTCTTCATTTCAAATGAATTGTGATAGCTGATTTGCGGAAAATTGCTTCGCTATTTCTTATGCTTGCGGGGATCGTGAAGGCTGTTTTCCATTGCTGCAAGCCATAGTATTTCAAAATGGTCCTGTGCTAAAGCGATTAGACTAGAATTGTTTGACCAGAGAGCAGGAGAACCTGGCAAATCTGTCTTCGGATCTACTATAATAAAAACCTCTTTTTTATCGTATATTCCCAAAACTACCGTAGGGCAATAACGGATAAATTTTATTTTGCAAAAAGGTTTTTCTCTGCAAAACTGGATCAATTGCTTCGCCGTTTTACTTTCTAAAGGGCTTTCTATGATGAACCGAATTTTCAAATTTTTTGCCCAAGCAACTTCAATGCTTTCAGCAAACGTACTAACTATTCCACGCGAGAACCTTTTCCAAGAGATAAGAAGATCCATGCTTATCTGAGCCTGTGCAATGGCAGTTCTTATTCTCTCAATGGTCCTTCGTTTGGGAATCAAAACAAATTGATGAGATTCTATCCGTTTCTTTTTATCTGGCTTCTGCATTTTGGCTGTACTAAGCAATATCTCGGCTTCTGATCTTAATTTTTCATATTGCTCTGTTTTTGTTTCTAACAAAAGCGAGATCCCTTCATTCATTGCAGTTGCTCGGTACTCGAGTGGCGTTTTGATTATTTTTTCGACTAAGCCTAGCTTTTGGAGTTTGGAGAGAGTTTTATATGTGTCTGGTTGAGCAACGTTGGAGGTTTTTGAAATTGCCGATGTTTTTGAAGGGCCAGATTTAACGAGAGCCAAGTACACTCTTGCCTGTATCTTCGTAAGCCCCAAATCCATCAGAGCTTGTATTTCTGAAAACTCGGGTTCCAAGAAAAGCTCCTTCTGAAGATTCCTCTGCAAATAATTATGTGATCTGTTGGTTATAATTTTTTACTTTTTTTGATAGTGGTCCTACAGAGAAATTCCTATTAACATTTTTTTTAAAAGAGGTTGCATGCGCAGTTATGCGCAATAAAATGAAAGGAGAAAAAAAACATTGCAATTTGATAGAAGGAAATCTAAGGCTGCTGCTGTTTCTTTGTTTCTGTTGTTTGCTATGGCTGTTTCGCTTTTTGCTTTGCCAATTGTTAAAGCGCAGTATTGGGCTCCTGAAATGAGGTTGGCTGGTGGAGATATTGTCGCCCTTCATACAACAGGATACGATATCGACCTTCAGGGGCCAGACTTTTGGGTTGAAAACGTAACGTTATTCTGCATTTATCCTGGCCGCACTTTCTGGACCAATGTAACTGTAGTAGATAGCTCGACTGGAGCTGTTACTGGCGACGCTGACTATTATGACTTCGATTTCAACGAGACAGGCGATTTCCAGTTTAAGTGGGTTATACCTTGGTATGATTTGTCTGGCAATCCGCAGGGGGGCGTAATGTATCCGAATCCCGCCACACCTGATGGAGAATGGCACAGCAACATTGGCATCGTAACATGTGTAACGGAGTTTCCACCAGAAAAGACCTTTGCCTATATTGGTGCTACGCCTAACCCGATAGGTGTCAACCAAGAAGTGCTGCTCCACGTCGGAATTACACACCAACTAGGAGGCGTACAGTATGGCTGGGAGGGCTTAAGTGCAACAATCACGAAACCCGACGGCACTACTGAAACGATAAGTAACATCAGAACAGACTCGACGGGTGGAACAGGCGTTATATACGTGCCTACGATGGCTGGCAACTACACTTTGCAGACGCACTTCCCCGAGCAAAAGATACCGGTTGCGTCAGCTGGTACACTCGCTGGGACAAGGATGCTCGCCAGTGACAGCGATAAACTTAAGCTTGTCGTAATGGATGAACCAAGAGTGTATTGGCCAGGGATTCCGCTTCCAACTGAATATTGGACTCGCCCCATAGACGCGCAGTTTAGAGAATGGTCGCCGATCGCAGGAAGCTGGCTAGAGACGCCGGATAATCTGTTCGCTCCTTACAACGATGATGCGCCAGACACCGCTCACGTACTGTGGAAAAAACCGTTTACGACAGGAGGCCTCGCCGGAGGAACGATGGGTGAGCAAGCAATGGACTGCGGAGATGCATACGAAGGCAAATTCGATGACCGCTTTATTCTTATGGGGAAACTTTACTATACGGTTGGCCCCTACGAAAGGCCGATGCTGACTCACTGTGTGGATCTGCATACTGGTGAAGAGCTGTGGGCTAAACCCCTCAGGACTGAGGACGGAGATAACATTGATTTCTGTCAACTAATTTATTGGGACTCGTACAACTATCACGCCGTTTTCGAGTATCTATGGATAACGAGTGGCAGTACCTGGTATGGCTTTGACGCTTTCACTGGGGAACAGATATCTGAGTATGAGAACGTGCCTTCAGGCACCAACATTTACGGTGAAAAAGGAGAAATCTACCGCTACTCAATTAGCCTATCGCAAGCTCGGATGCTTCTGTGGAACCAAAGTGCTATGGTCTCAATGCAGGGCAGTTGGGGAAGCGCACACGACAACCGCGTTGGCAGTAGGGCTCTTGACGCGGGATCAGGTTCAAGATATGATCGTGCGTGGGCGTTGAACACATCGATACCAGAGGGCTTACCGGGAAGTGTCCGCGAAGTTAAGCTTGGCGACAGAGTTGTCGGTAATAGCGTTGACAGGGACAGGGTAATAACATGGGGTTTCAGCCTGAAACCAGGACAAGAAGGACAGTTGCTGTTCAATAAAACTTGGAATGCGCCCTCTGAATGGGATGAAGGGAAACTAACCGTAGGTAATGATGCTAGCAGTATAGATGCTGGCATCCTGACAGTAGGGGTTAAAGAGACCAGACAACATTATGCCTTCAGCACTGAAACAGGGGATTTGCTTTGGGGACCAACTGAACCGGAGCATTATTTGGACATATATAACTACGGGCGTTACACCTACATTGCTTACGACAAACTTTTCGCAGTTGGCATGAGCGGAATAATAAATGCTTACGATGCCAAGACTGGTGAGCTTCTGTGGAAATACGCAACTTCAGATCCGTACACAGAAATCTTGTGGAGCGATAACTGGCCTATGCAACCACAATTCATTACCGACGGAAAAATCTACCTAGGCCATGAAGAGCACTCTCCTGTTGATCCCAAACCGCGCGGTGGACCATACATCTGCCTCAACGCCACAACCGGAGAGGAAATATGGCGAGTAGATGGTTTGGCCCGTCAAACCTTCTGGGGAGGCTCCTCAATTATCGGTGACAGCATAATAGCTACACAGGACTCATACAGCCAGTGCGTATACGCCATCGGTAAGGGTCCAAGCGCCACCACAGTATCAATCCAAAGCGACGTTATCACACACGGCAACAGCGTACTAGTGAAGGGCATGGTAACTGACGTGTCTCCAGGCACAAAGGATGACGGATTGGCAATTCGTTTTCCGAATGGTGTTCCAGCTGTTGCTGACGAGAGCATGAGCGATTGGATGCTCTACGTGTACAAACAGTTTCCGCGTCCAGCGAATGCCACTGGTGTTGAAGTGGTCGTTGAGGTTCTTGACCCGAATGACAACTATTACGAGGTTGGCAGAACAACAAGCGACGCAGACGGATTCTTTAAGCTGGCGTTCATTCCTGAAGTTCCAGGCGAATACACCGTAATCGCTTCGTTCGCAGGCTCCGGCGCCTACTACGGCTCGCACGCAAAAACCGCTGTAAACGTTGAAGAAGCGCCTGCTGCTAGTCCGCCGCCAACGCCGACGCCAGCACCAATGACTGACATGTATATACTGGGTTCAACAGCTGGCATAATCGTTGCCATTGTAGTAGTTGGCCTGCTACTCGTGTTGCTACTCAGAAAACGATAAACAGCAAAACGGAACTGCAAAATCCACTTTCCCCTTTTTTAGTCCATCCATAAAAAATCACGAATCAAACGCAACGGAGAAGATGAGAAAGGGCTGAAAAGGACTCTGAACGGAAAACCATTAGCAATCTTGCTTCAAGAAATTGCAATTTTCTTCTCCTATATTTAGTCCGTTCAGAGCCTCAGCAAACCTTTTTTGTATCAACCGAAGAAAGCGTGACATCTGTGGCAAAACGCACTAAAACTCTTGTTTAAACCACGCGATTTATGGGTCGTTTATGGCTTCACCGCTTGCACTGAAGCCTTCTTGGTCTTGTCCTTATAGCCCTTCGCCGACTACCTAAGCGCATCAGCCCTGTCAAGAACCAGCGCTCTGCCGCATCAAACAGCGAAAACAGCCTAAAATTCCTCTTTATTTTGTCTCTTTCAGCTTAGTTGGCAAGTACTCATCAACGATATAAGTTAAGCCGTATCTGCTGAATGCCTCTTGCTCCGCCTTCCGCTTTATCTTCAGGAACGTTTTGATTTCTTTCTGCCACAGGGGGTCTCCCTTGTACCGTGGGTCCCTCTGCAACTCATAAAGCCTTTTGATATCCACATCGTCCAGCGGGTCAGTAGGCAACTTATAGTTGACTATGTCTGAAGCCCAAACGCCGCTCCATTTCGCGTCAGGCGTGTTCAATTCCCGCAGGTGCGCCGCGTTCGCTGAGCCAGAGATTATAACCATGGCGATGTGCATGCCCCACGGGTCACCATCAGTGAAAATGTAAACTGGAAGGTCCATTTCCGTGTGCAACCGCCTGATGAAGTGCCTTGTTGCCCTCGGCGCTTGCCCAGCCGTAAGAACCAGGACGGCGTTAAATTTTTTGTGCACGTTCTCTTCGATGAATCGGGTGAACAAGCCGCCTTTCTCTATGGCTATGACCTTGTCAGCCGTGGTGCTTACAAACTCAGATGAAGTCAACGCTGGACCGATTAAGACGCCGTCAGGGTGAGAAGTTAAGTTTAACGTTCTGCCTTCGTAGCCTGGAACCGTATATTCTATGGTGAGGTCGCCGAAGACCGCGGAGCGCTCCTCTGGAAAAATGTTAAAGTCCTCTCGCGAAAAGCCGAGAACAGTTTCCAAGTCAGTAATTATGTTGTTGGATTCCTGCTGGTCTTTAAAGGTCATTTCGTAGGCTTGAGCGGAATAGTAAACATCCCTCAAAGTGGAAGTTTTACGCTGTGAAGCAAGCTCATGCGAGAATCTTGCAGCCCAAACAAGCTGCGTGAAAGGCTTCACGTGGCGGATGTTACGCGCGCTTCTGCGAACACTTTTGTCGCCCAAAACGTACTGGCGAAGATGGGGGTCGTAGTTAATATTCTCCGTGGAACGACTAGGCATGTTAATGGAGGGGAAATACCCGCTGTCCAGTTGATCATAAACCTTCGTTCCGAAACTCTTCAAGCTTCCTACAATTTCGTTCTTTTTCTCGGCTACACTGGATTTACGCTTCTTCTCCATACTTCTGCACACTCTTTATCAGTTTTTCTACATCTGGAAGTTTTTCCTTTCCAGCGAGGCTAGTGGAAAACTGGGCAATTTTTGGCAGGTACTTGGCGAAAATGCTGAGCCGCCGTCTCTCCTTGTCCACATGTTCACGCTTAGATAGGAAATGCTGGAGTTGGCGGCCAACCTCGCGCAATGCGTTCGCCACTTCCCTTCTAACTTCGGGTCGATCAGCTATGAATTCTTTACCAACCGTTTTGTAGGGGACTTTGGTGCTGCAAATGTGCACCACGATGGCGATGGGCATGTCAGGCGAAACCTTGTACCTGCGCCAATTCATAGAATTTATCACTCTGAACGAAACATCGCTTGCCTCATCATAAAGCAGCGGAATCTTGTTGGCGAAACGGTAGATTAGGAAATTCCCTTTCTTCGGAATTTCGCCGCCATAAGCGATGCCCAACTCGATGATGAAGGGGTGACCCGCGTAAGTTGAGGGTTTACGCTGATTGACAACAAGATATTCGGGTTTTAGTTCCTTCAAGATTCCAGCTTTTAAGAGGTCTTCACCTAGAGGTGATAAGCAACTGGCGTCTGGCGGCAGAAACTCTTTAAATTTCTTCAGGTTCTGCATTAGCCTTACAATTTCCTCATGGGACAGCCTTTTCGGATTTTTTGACGGGTTTAAGCCGCTGAATTCCAAGAACTTCTGCGCCGTGATGTCGCCGACTCTGTGAAAGTGACGCTTTAGAAACTCTATCATATTTTTATACGGAGTTACTTGAATGAGCCGCTGAAGAAGTTCCACGTCGACTCCGTAGGGATGCGGCTCGGTTTCTTTTGGTGGGTCAGGCATGTCCTTTGTAGCCCTAGTAAACTTGTAGAGTCTGCCTTTAGGGTCGATGAATGTCAAATTCGCGTACGGATTCACCATGGCTGTCTGCTTGAAATACTCCAGAATCTTGGACCTAGCTCGCAGGTAGTCGCCTTCAAGGGCGAATTCCACTATTGTTCCGCGCCACTGGTCCTTGTTTATAAGTACTTTTCTGTCGAGAATTACAGGGCGGTTTCGCTGAATATCAATCATCAGTTTAAAAGAGTAAACCTTAGCCAAGCCCGTGCTCGAAGTGACGTAGGCAGGCTGATGCGTCATGATTTGTCCGTATAACACGGCCATTTTGCCGCCTAAACCGAAAGTGCCTCTTGTCTGTTTTAGCTTGTACTTTGAACCGTAGAGGACTTGTCCAAAAGCTGAAGGAATAAACCGAGGCTGGATTCCCGAACCGTTGTCCTCGACTCTCAGTCTGTAAATTTGAGTATCCTTGGTGGCTTCTCCCTCGAAAGAGAGGCGCACGTAAATGTCTGGCGGTATCTTCTGGCTTTCAGTAGCATCCAAAGAGTTCTCCACGAGTTCGCGGATTGCCGCGAAAATGGCTCTGGACGGGTTAGTGAAGCCGGCTATGTCACGATTTCGGTAGAAAAAGTCGGATGCACTTATTTCCTCGAAAGTTGCTTGCGCCACTTCTAGCCTCCACCGTTTGGGTCCTTTCTCATCATGATTCGCTTACGATATGTTTATGCTCATTCTTTAAGTTAACTACGCTTTTCAGAGAAAATCTTTGGCTTAAGGAAGAGCAGCCCTGATCTATTTTGTAAAAGCTAGGAAAACGATCAAGAAAGCCGAATAATTCGCAATTAGACAAAGCGGATCGTGCTATTTGACTTCGAAGGAGGTGCATATTTCTTCTACTGTTCGGTTCAGCGTTAGTTCAGCAATGTCTTGACCGTAATCCAATATTCGCCTTGAACTGTCCAGCATCAACCTGAGAATCGCCGCGACGTTGGGGTCAAGTTTCTTGCTTGACATAAGCCTGATAAGCTCATTCTCCAGCGTTACAAAAGACCCGCGCTTAACGATTATTTTCTCGGCGTCGTTGTATGCTCTTTTGAACATTGCCTTTGTGGATTCCTCGAAGAGTTGGTGCGCTAAGGAGTTGAAGTTGAGCATTTGCGAGTATACTTCTTCGTCTATGGTTTCTTTTATGAAGAGCACTTGATCATCTATTTGTTTTTGGAATGTTGCCAAATTATTGATTATGTTTATTGCGTTTTCGCCGATGTTCTTTATGTCGTTGACAGTTATTCTGTACAATAGAAATTCTTTAGGGGTTCTGAAGCCTAGCTCTCTGAACAGGTTTCGTTCTATGCCGAACTTTAATTGGCGAACAACGTATAGACCTAGCCTATTTGCGTCGTTGCGGGCGTTGATCACGCTTTGGAATAGCTCTTGTTTTCTGTTTTTTAGCGCTGTGATGGCGTCTCTGTTAGCTGAAAGCGCTACGATAGCCATTCTTCTGACTGCTTTTTCAATTGGAAACTCTGAGTGTTTTATGAGAATTTGAAGCGTGATTTCGTCTGGGGTTTCGTCGATTATTTCTGCGCCTAAAAGAGTGTCTCTGGCGAAATCTTTTATTATAGTTTTACACTTGACCACGTCTTCTGCTCCTTTGAAGTGGATTCGTATTATGTCAGCACTTATGACGTATAGGGCTTTTATCATGCGAAGCGTTGATTGCAGGTCTTCTTCTGATGCCTCAACGTTGATGTAGTATTCTTTGAGTTTAGCATATTCGTCTTCTTCGTATTTTTCTTTCAGTTTTCTCGGAACTAAAGTTAGCGACGAATCGGGTTGTACGTTGAAGTCGATTTCGCTTCCTTTTTTTAGCCCGATGTCTTGTATCCACTCTTTTGGTAGGGAGATTATGTAGGAGCCTCTTCCTGTTCGTTGGACTCTTCTGTATCCTAAGTCTTTTTCTGCCATACACGTTCACCTATACATATATTTCGTTTATACCATATGATTCATTACCTTACATATAAATGCTTTTCAGTAAAGTTATATAGAATATATGTCATTTACTATGCTGACTTCCATGAAATCTGGGATAATAATGACCATGAACTCTTGCAGAGACCGCGAAAACTTTGCTGAACAAAAGGTCACCGAAGGTGCTGTCCTTTGCACAAAAAATAGCAAATCGCTTTCTTCTTGTGGTCATTTGCTCGCGCTTCCGTTCACGTAAAAGTGAGGTATAACGCATGAAAAGAATTATCGCGAAAGAAGAATATTGTATGGGTTGCGGACTCTGCGAGGTCTACTGCACCGTCCAGCATTCCAAGTCAAAAGACATCGTTAAGGCTTACAACAGGGAAAATCCTCGACCCCTCAGCCGAGTAAGGTTGGAAGTGAACAAACCTGTTTCTTTCGCCATCCAGTGTAGACACTGCGAAGATGCACCATGCGTTACCGCTTGCCTCTCCGGCGCCATGCAAAAAGACGAGGCAACTGGATTGGTGACTCATGACGCTGAAAAGTGTATTGGCTGTTGGACTTGCATCATGGTCTGTCCATATGGCGCCATCAAAATGGATACTTCAGGCAAAGTAGTTTCAAAATGCGACCTCTGCTCAGAACTGGATGTTCCAGCGTGTGTGGCTAACTGTCCCAACGGCGCTTTAGTGTATAAAGAGGCGAAGCCCTAATGTCGAAGTACGTGATTGTAGGCGCTTCAGCGGCAGGAATCGGCGCGGTTGAAGCAATCAGAGAAGTAGACCCTATAGGCACAATAACTGTGATTTCAGAAGAACCATGTCCGCAGTATTCTCGCCCAATGATTTCCGATTTAGTCAGCGGGAAAGCCAATTTTGAAAAAATGATGTGCCGTGAAGACGAATTCTGGGAAAAGAACGAAGTTCAAGCCCTCACAGGAAGGACCGCGGTAAGCCTAAATCTGACAGACAAATATGTAGCGCTTGAGAAAGGAGACCACGTTAACTTCGAGAAATTACTGATAGCTACTGGCGGCAAGCCCTTCGTTCCAAAGATAGAAGGCGCTGATAAGGACGGCGTGTTCACTTTCACCACGCTTTCTGATGCTGAACGTTTAGCAGCAAAAATCGAGACTGCCAAAAGCGCTGTGGTCATCGGCGCTGGTTTAATCGGAGTCAGCGTTACCGAAGCGCTGGTAAAACGCGGGTTAAAAGTGACCATGGTGGAACTCAAAGAAGACATCCTTAGCCTCATATTGGATCCAACAGCTTCAGAAATGGTTGAAAACGTAATCAGAAAAGCAGGAGTCACAATCGCCACAGGTCAAACAGTTCAGAGGATACTCGGGAAACCCGAAGACGACAAGGTCGTTGGCGGCGCAGTCTTAACTAACGGTGACCAAGTACAATGCGACTTAGTGATAATCGCAATCGGCGTTATTCCACGCACAGAGCTTGTCTCAGGAACCGACGTTAAGACGAACAGAGGCATAATCGTAGATAGGTTCATGCGCACAAACGTTTCCGACGTATACGCCAGCGGGGATGTCGCTGAAGCTTACGACTTCGTTTTTGGTGAAAATCGGCTACTGCCTCTCTGGCCTCTTGCCCAGCTAGAAGGGAAAGTTGCCGGCTATAACATGGCTGGGAAAAAAGCAGATTACCCAGGCGGCACCGCAATGAGCGCCCTGAAGTACTTCGGCATACCCATAATATCCATCGGTATAGCTAATCCGAAAGAAGCTGACGCGTACGAAATCTTGACCAAGCATGACCCAGAGAGGACGCTCTACAAGAAACTAGTGCTCAAGGACAACGTGATCGTAGGCATAACCCTTGTAAACGACATCGAAAGAGCAGGAATACTGTTCCACCTCATGAAAAACTGGGCCAACGTGAAAAAGTTCAAACAAGAACTTCTCTCAGAAAACTTCAGCCTCGCCACTTTGCCGCGGTCTTTACGAAGAAAAGTTTACCCAGGAGAATACAGATGAAAAATCTAAGCAAAATAAACAATCCCTACAATGACGATAAGGACTTCGACGGCTGCTCCCTATTCGGCATGATGAACTTGGAGGGCAAACGGTTCTCATCACGAGACCCGATTAGGGCTATAGCAAACATGCATGACCGCGGAAACGGTCTTGGCGGAGGCATCGCTGTTTATGGCATTTACCCACAATTCAAGGACTACTATGCATTCCATATAATGTACCTAAGCAGAGACGCAAAAGAGAAAACAGACAAAACTCTAGCTGCGAGCTTCAACATAATTTACGACGAAGAAATGCAGACCAGACCCGCCAAAGTCCGAGACCCCCCAATGGTTTGGCGGTACTTCGTTCAGCCTAAAAAGCGACGACTTGAGAACCACACAGAAGACGATTACGTAACAGAAAGGGTCATGCGGATAAACACTGAGACTGGCAAGGCGTTCGTTTTCTCAAGCGGCAAGAACATGGGCGTCTTCAAAGGCGTCGGCTACCCCGAAGACATTGCGGACTTCTTCTGTTTAGAGGATTATCATGGTTACCTGTGGACGGTTCACGGCAGGTTCCCAACAAACACTCCAGGCTGGTGGGGCGGTGCTCACCCATTCAACATTCTGGATTGGACGGTCGTGCACAACGGCGAACTCTCATCTTACGGGATAAACCGCCGCTACTTGGAGATGTACGGCTACAAGTGCACCATGCAAACGGACACGGAAGTGTTAGCTTATGCTGTGGACCTGCTCATGCGCAGACAGCATCTGCCAATTGATATAGTTGCGAACATCTTTGCTGCGCCGTTGTGGAGCGAAATAGATGTGATGGAGCCCGAACAGCAGCAGCTACACAGAGTTCTCCGTCAGACCTATGGCAGTCTGTTGATGAATGGTCCTTTCAGCATAATCGTAGCGCATCATGGCGAGATGATTGGGTTGACTGACAGAATCAAGCTGCGACCTCTCGTTGCAGGCACCAAAGGCGACTTCCTGTACTTGTCCTCTGAGGAAGCTGCCATGCGGCTTGTTTCGCCAACACTGGACAAGTTCTGGTATCCACGGGGCGGCGAGCCAGTAGTCGGCAAGCTACGCAACAAGCCAGAGGCTGAACTCTTAGCAAGCGTGGAGGCATGAATAGATGAAAACTTACTTACTTCCCGAATACTTGGTTGAACGGGACGAGAAGCGGTGCATCCGCTGCAAGGTCTGCGTGAACCAGTGCACGTACGAAACGCACAGCTACGATGCAGAAGACGACGTGATTCGCAGCAAGGACGAGAACTGCGTTAACTGTCAACGCTGCGTAACTTTCTGTCCCACCCACGCCATAACCATACGGAAAAACCCGAATGCTAACACAGAGAACGCTAACTGGACGTTAAGCGCCATCAGAGACGTCAAAAAACAGGCTGAAACAGGCGGCGTTATCTTAACAGGTATGGGCTGCGACAAGCCGTACTTCACTTACTGGGACCGTCTTCTACTGAACGCCAGCCAAGTGACCAATCCGTCTATAGACCCGTTGCGTGAACCTATGGAAATCAGAACTTATCTAGGCGCGAAACCGGATAAGCTGGAGATGGAGCTGGAAAACGGCAGCGTTGTGTTGAAAACGAAGCTTACTCCTCAACTGCGCTTAGACACGCCGATAATGTTCTCTGCAATGTCCTACGGCGCAATAAGCCTAAACGTGCATGAATCTCTTGCGCGTGCTGCTACGGAATGCGGAACTTACTTTAACACTGGCGAGGGCGGTTTAGATAAAAGCCTGTACAAGTACGGCGACCACGCAATTGTTCAAGTCGCTTCTGGTCGTTTTGGTGTGCATCCAACGTATCTTGATGTTGGCGCTGCTGTGGAAATTAAAATCGGTCAGGGCGCGAAACCAGGGATAGGTGGGCACTTACCAGGCGAGAAAGTCACCGCGGACGTTGCCAGAACGCGTATGATTCCCACGGGCACGGATGCGCTTTCCCCTGCTCCTCAGCATGATATTTACTCCATCGAGGATCTTCGGCAGCTGATTTATGCGTTGAAAGAGGCTACGGACTACACAAAGCCCATTTCAGTAAAGATTGCCGCAGTTCATAATTCAGCTGCGATTGCCAGCGGTATGGTTCGCGCTGGCGCTGACATTATAGCCTTAGACGGTGTTAGAGGTGCCACTGGAGCTGCGCCGAAGGTTATCAGAGACAACGTGGGCATCCCTATCGAATTAGCTATTGCGCAAGTAGACCAGCGTTTGCGCGAGGAAGGTATCCGTAACCAAGCTTCCATTGTTGCGGCTGGCGGCATCAGAAGCAGCGCAGACATCGTTAAAGCCATCGCATTAGGCGCTGACGCCGTGTACATTGCTACTGCTGCCCTTGTGGCTATTGGCTGCACTGTTTGCCAGAGATGTTACACGGGCAAATGTCCATGGGGTATCGCGACGAGCGATCCGTGGATTTCTAAACGAGTCAATCCTGATATTGCCACAGAGCGGCTGGTGAATCTCCTTCGCGGGTGGAGCTTGGAAATCAAGGACATGATGGGCGGCATGGGCATAAACGCCATTGAGAGTTTACGTGGGAACCGTTTGGCTCTCCGCGGTGTGGGTCTAACGGATACTGAGCTGAAAATTTTAGGAGTGAAGATGGCGGGAGAGTGACAGGCTGTGCTTGAAGAAGAAAATGTAATTGCGGAAATCAGCGCCAAGTTTCTTTCGCGTGTGAAAGTAGAAAACGAGGTGTGGAAAATTGACGCTGACGGCATGTACTACAAGGACCTTAACAGCTTGTTGAGAGCTATCAGTAGCAACGGCGCTGAAAAAATAGAAATTCACAACGTTTGTGGACAGCGATATATCGGAACCGACTTAGACGCAGAGGTTCAAATCGACATTTACGGGACTCCAGGGAACGACTTGGGTGCTTTTATGAACGGACCCAGAATAGTGGTTCATGGAAACGCGCAGGACGGTTGCGGCAACACAATGAACGAGGGGCGAATGGTCGTTCATGGTCACGCTGGAGATATAACTGGGCACTCGATGCGAGGCGGAAAAATCTTCGTTCGTGATGATGTGGGCTACCGAGTAGGCATCCACATGAAGGAGTATAAAGGCAAAAAGCCGCAGCTAGTCGTAGGCGGCACTGCACAGGACTTCTTAGGCGAGTACATGGCAGGCGGCGTAATCATAGTTCTGGGTTTAAACTTGTCCGAGGGCGAGTGTTGCACGGCAAGGTTCGTGGGCACAGGGATGCATGGCGGCGTCATTTACGAGCGCGGCGACATACTTGAAGTGGGAAAGGGAACTAGGGTTATGAAAGTGGGCAAACGCGATAGCCGCATTATTGAAAGTTTGGTGAAGGAATTTTGTGAGCATTTCGGTGCTGCTTATGAAAAAGTTATGCGCGTAAAGTTCCGCAAGATAGTGCCTGTTTCCAAAAGACCCTACGGAGAGTTATACTCGTACTAACTGTTGTGCTCACGGCAGACTATAGCCCCCTTATATATAGCTTGAAGCGTTGAGTGAACTGCTGGTTCTTTGTCAAGAAATCTTGTGTCAAGAAACCTTTACAAAAACGCTTTTACCACGCAAACAGCCCAGTATTAATCAGGGAAAGAGATTTGGTGCTTGTGAAAAGAACAGCATCAGCACTTACACTCATCTCGGTACTCTTACTCTCGTTATTGCTGGTTGCTTCTGTTCCTTCTTTGAAAGCTGTTACTGAAGCACCAAAAACTGAGTGGGAAAAAAACTACGGACACATAACTGGAAAATCTGTGGTACAGATTGCTGATGGAGGTTTCGTGATTGCAGGACAAAAGGGAGATGACCCGTACTACGCTGGACACGGTTCTTACAGTTACAACAACATTACAAATGTGCTTTTCAAAACCGACACCGCTGGCAACGTTCAATGGACGAAAGATTTGCAATATACGGTTCACATAATGATACTTACAAAAGATGGAGGATTTGCTATAGTCGGCTCTCGCACATCGGGATGGCTTACTGGTTTAGAAATTTTTCTTGAAAAAACTGATGTTGACGGTAACAGTCAATGGGTTCGGACTTATGTGCGAGGTGATACTTACGCCTCTATTAACTTCTTAATTCAGACACAAGATAATGGCTTTGTCTTCGGAGGTTGGGTCAACCTCAAACCGCTCCAATCAGCAGTGGAGAATGATAAAGCTTGGATTGTCAAAACAGATTCCGTAGGCAGCCTTCAATGGGACCGTACGTATGGAGGTGTCCTTTCCGAACCTCCAAGCAGAGCTTCATCCATAGTGCAGACATCAGATGGAGGTTTCATTTTTGTCGGCAATGTAGATGGGGCATCCATAGTAAGAATAGACGCCTTGGGTGATATTCAACTGACAAAAACATACAGCCACACTTCACTTAATTCAGTGATTAAAACAAATGACGGAGGCTATTTGTTGGGGGGTTATGAGCAACTGCAAGCTTCAGCGTATGTGATAAAGACAGATTCAGAATTGAACATACAATGGAATAGAACGTATTCTGAGATACTTTCCGTCATTTTTGCATTACAAGACAGCTTAGATGATAGTTACCTTTTCTCAGGTTGGTACGGGTCTCTTGTAAAGACTGACTCGTTTGGAAACATTGAATGGAATAAAGAGTATAATGGAACTAGATTGTCTATAATAGAGACGGATGATGGAGGATATGTATTTACTGGCTATACACGTGATTTGGCTAAGAGCAGTATAACTTACATATTGCTTGTCAAACTTGCTCCCGAATCAGCCACTATTCCTGATGAAACATCGTCACCTCCTAATGAAACGTCTCCACCGCCTGATGAAACATTTCCTCCATTTCCAACAACATGGATTGTAGCTGCCGTAATAATAGTGGCTGTTGTTGGCATAAGTCTACTGTTTTACTTCAAGAAACGCAAACGCTAATGTAGAAAAGCATACCCTTTCAGACTATCCCACCATCTACGTTTTTTTCTAAAAGTGTGCCTTTCCAAAAAGACTTTTTGAAATGCAGGTAGGACTCTAACGTCAAATAATGTGGTAGTCTCGACAGAGAAAGCTCTGACCAGCATTTGGGGTCTTCAACAGAAGGGAAAGCGGGTTTGCGGATGATGTCTCCGCTTCAGCAGAGGTTTAATTTTCCTTTGTTATAAGGTATTATTGTCGTATTTATTTCCTGCCGTGTTTCTTGAGGTAGACCAGCAGACCTGCAACGACAACAGCCACTATCACTACAGCCGCTATGAGCCATATTATTGGGAAAGTTTCTGGAGGCAAAGCATCTTGTAGACCTCCGAGGTTAATTGCCACACTATGCGTACTATGGGTGTAAATGAAATCAAGGATCCATGAGTTATCAGTAGAAACTACCGTGTAATCCAAGCGGGCTTCATCCAAATACACTCTTAGGTCGGCAATGTTTGCCACTAAGCTCTTGGCTATTGCAGCTTTAACAAAACCTATAGTCCCCGTTTCACCTGTTACAGTGAAGCTTAACTCGCGACTTGTTGAGTTGAAGGCGAGTGCCGACAACGTTGAGTTCGATGATACAGCGAATACGTATTGATCGTCGTATGCGGTAACAGAAAGCATTCTAGATGATTCTGCGGCTAGGAATGGATAATACCCAGCCCAAGAAGCCCTAACTAGAAACGTGCCCGTGGCAACAGGCATCCAAACAACTGAGTAACTTCCATCATTGGCGGTCTGAGCTGATGTAATATCATTCCACGTTTCTCCTCCGTTAACACTGTATGATAATAGAACCGAAGCGCCTCCGATTCCAGTTTCACTGCTTTTCAGGATGCCGCTCATAGCGACTTTGAAACCTAAGAGAGAGGTTTCCGTATCCAAGGATAGTGTTAAAGATGTGGGCAAACTGTATTTTGTCCCGAATGCATAGATTCTTCCTCCAACAAAAGTACCTCCGCAGCCTACGAAGACTGTTCCTTCAGAGATGGCAGGACTTGAAACTATCCTTTCTAAGGTATAATGACTCCAGATTAGTTCCCCTGTGCGCTCGTTAAAACAGTAAATCTTGCCATCAGCTGAACCAATAAAGACTTTTCCATCCGCAATTGCAGGAGAAGACCATATCTCTCTTCCCGTTGTATATTCCCAAATCAACAATCCCGTAGCAGCGTTGAGACAAAAGACCTTGCCACTATCAGCGCCTATAAACAGCCTATTGTTCTTGACAGCAGGCGAAGAAAGATAAAACCCGCCAAACCAAGTGGTGCCAGTTGTGGTATTCCAAATTTGCGAACCGGTAGAGGCGTCAAGACAGAAGATTATAGCTTCACTTGAACCAAAATAAATTTTTCCATCACTAATGCAGGGAGAAGAGGTAACAGGAGAACCCGCTGGGTAAAGCCACAAAATTTCTCCAGTAGAAGCGTTGAAAGCATAGATGTTGGAGTCGCCCAAGCCTACAAAAACTACTTCATTCAAAATGGCTGGAGACGAAAGACAATCTGTGGTCAGATTGTTAGTTTTATAGCTCCAAATTAATGAACCCGTACTAGCTTTCAAGCAATAAAAGTTTCTCTTTGCGCAGAAAAACACTCGGTCATCTTTTACCAGTGGGGACGAGTTAACTTCACTATCGGTTGAAAAACTCCAAAGGAGTACGCCGTTGGATTCGTTTAAACAATACACGTTGTTATTACGTGAACCTATGAAGACCCTTCCCGAATTGATCGTTGGCGAGCTCCACATGGAATTTTGCCTAGGACCAGTAACATATGTCCATAATAATTCCCCGGTTGTTGAGTTAATCGCTATTACGTCACCATTTGAAGCAGCAACTATTACTCTACCGTTGGCAACCGCAGGAGACGTAACTATTTCGGAAGTAGTGTTGTAAATCCATTTTACCTCGCCTGTGTTCGGCGCTGAAGACGTTGAGTAACCTGTGTGCTGGGGGTCATGTCCATACATCGGCCAACTATCTGGGTCTTCAGGCGAAGCGGCATAAGCACCCGATCGGTGTTCAAAATAGAAGGAAATACTTGTTAAAAGAACAACCAGCCCTATTGTTAGCAGGTAAATCCTAATCTGCCTTTTCACAAATGGCGCTCCCCTATCTGGTTGGCGCTAATTCAATAAGCACCCTAAAAGTACAATAAATAATTCAAAGATAAAGATTGTTGTCAGAACAGACATTTGGATTGCTTGTCGCCAATATCTCTGATACCTTTAGTTATAAAAGAACTCAGTATAGGTTTCGGGCTTCTTTTCTTTTTTCCGCCTCTTCATAAAAGCGCAAAACTTCGTCTAATATTTCCACGTTTGAAAGCAGCATTCGCCTGCAACAGTATCTTTTGATTCCCAAGCTGTCCAAGACGTCGCTGGCGTTTTCGCCTGTTTTTATTCTCCGGGCGAATTCTTCCCAGCAATCGCCAATCAGCTTGCCGCAGGTGAAACATCTTACTGGAATTATCATTGCTTTTTTTCTCCTTATCGGTAGCTTTTCTGCGCCTTTGCGCGTGCACCAGGACCTCCGAACTTTTTAGGTTCTTTGCTTCGAGAGTCTCCGGCAATCATCGTCCTATCGTATTCAGTGAAAACTGTGCGTAAGTGACCGCTTTTTGTCCATTTCAACAGCGCGTTTGCAACTGCCATGCGCGCGGCTTCTGCCTGTCCCATGTAGCCTCCTCCTGAAGTTTTAACATCCATATCCAACTGTTTCCAAACATCTTCTCCAGCCTGTAGGAGGGGTTCCATGATTTTTTCGCGGGCGATTTCTGGCTCAAAAATTTCCACGGGGATCAGGTTTATTCTTACTCTGCCGACGCCTGGTCTGACCACGGCGCGAGCCATGGCTGTTTTTCTTTTTCCGCTAACAACTAAAACTTTTTTGGCTGGCATGTTTATTCACCTTGGTTCCATCCTATTTCTTTCGCCAATTCCGCAAGGGTGAAGTATGACCCTTTAAGTTTTGCGGCTTGGGCTTCTTTAAGCGTGATCATCTGTTGACCTTTAAGGTCTTCGGGCACACCGATAAAAACCTTCAGTTTCTTGTAAGCCTGTTTTCCTTTCGGCTGCTTGAACGGCAGCATTCCCCTCACGGTCTTGCGCAATATCCTGTCTGGCCGCCTGTAGTGGAATGGCCCTCTCCTTGGGGCTCCGACTTCAAGGAACTCTTTGGCTTCTGCCACTTTGCTTTTCTTTTTTCCCGAAAGCACGGCTTTCTCAGCGTTAACAATAATTATTTTTTCTCCGTTTAGCAGTTTTTTGGCGACTTTGCTGGCCATTCTGCCAAGGATAAGGCCGTCCGCGTTTACTAGGGTGACTGGATTTTTTGTGGTTTGCATTTTTTCACCGAATTATCTTGACTTTTGCGCCTTCAGGGTTCTTTTCCACAAGCTCTGGAATTGATAAATATTTTGCTTTCGCCGCTGCCAGTTTTTCCTTTGCCTTTCCAGAAGCGCTGAAGGCAGCTACTGTTATCGGATGGTTTAGGGTGCCTGCTCCCAGAACTTTGCCTGGCACAACTACCATATCACTCTTTTGTGTATGCCTGTTTATTCGGCTCAGGTTCACGGCGACGCGTTGTTTTCCTGCCTTGGCCAAGTGTTTCGCTACATCTCGCCAAACATCAGCGTTTTTTTCTCTGCTTTGTTTTTTCAGGAAGCGGATAAGTTGGATAAGTTCAGGATTTGTGGATTTGGTTTCTTTCACTTTGCTTCCACCTTTAACTGCTTTTCGAACTCTTTCAATTTTTTGTCCAACATCTTGGTGGCTTCTTGGATTATCCTCTCTGGGGGAAGCGCGCCTGTTGACTCTATGTTCATGATGAAGGCGTTCTTTTCCCACTCCACCTTTATGGCTGGCGGCTTTTGTGGACAAGCTTCGACGCAGTCCATGCAAAGATTACACGCCAGAAGGTCTCGAACTTCTACTTTGTTCTCTTTCATTTCAAGCACTTTTTTGGGACATATGTCCACGCATTTCTCGCAATTCTTGCATTTTTCGCTCGGAACCTCTATTTTTGGGAAGTACTTGTAAGCGCACATGGAGACTGGCTGCCATTTCGCGTGGTTCTTTCCTTTTCCAAGTCTGGCGTAGGCCTCAAGTTTCAGTTTTTGTCCTTTGGCTAGTTTGATGATGGGAATTTTGTCGGAAACTGGGATTATGTCCGGGTTTTCGGAGACAAGCTCTCCTGAATAAACTGAGCGTGTTCCTTCAGTTGCTTCCGCGTCCAACGTGAGTGTTACACGGCAGAGATTGCAGCCGAACTCGCTTTGGCACNTGCACTCTTCAGGAAGNTTGTAACTGTCCAAGTCGGTTTTAAGCGGGGTNAGTCCCAGCCTGTGGGCTATTATTTCATCCTGTAGAATNGATGAGTTGTCAATCATAACGACTTCGTCTATAGCCATGNTGGGAACTTCAGAAAGTGCTATTCGCCGCAGGGCGTTCATNAATGGCACATCTGCTTCTCTTATGGNTAGGCGAATGTTTGTTTCATNTTTTTCGAGTACTTCTATTTTCACTTGATAGGGACGCTCCACAATGGGTTATGAATAATGACTGTGCGGTTCAATAAAAGTATAAGTGCATTATTTCAATTTTTCTGTTAATAAACGCGTGAAGTGTAAGGCTATACGCGTCTTCCTCTTCTGCCGCCTGGTCTTCTTGTGCCATCGTGGGGAATCGGCGTGACTTCTTCAATGCGCTCTATGCGAAAGCCGAATCTCGCGAGGGCTCGTATAGCAGCTTGGGCGCCTGGACCCGGAGTTCTTGGACCTGAACCGCCTGGAGCGCGGACTTTGATGTGTATGGCCGTTATTCCCTTGTCTCGGGCCATTTCTGCGGCTGCCGTTGCGGCGCGCATAGCCGCGTAAGGCGAAGATTCCATGCGGTCTGCTTTGACGAACATTCCGCCAGATGTGCGCGCGATTGTTTCTGCGCCTGAGATGTCGGTTATGTGGATCATCGTGTTGTTGTATGAGCTGAAGATGTGGACGACGCCCCACTTCTCGCTTCTTCGGCTGCTCAGAATCAGCGCCCTCCTCTTCTGCCTCTAGGCTGAGGTCGAATTTCTGGCTGCTTAGCCTCAATCGTCAGTGCTTGGCGTAGTGGATGTGTCTCGTTTGCAAGTGCGCTTTGGGGGGAGTACACTACTTGGTTTTCTTCTTCTTTTGACACGAGGTAGCTTGGCACTGTTACGCGTCGGTTTCCTATGTTTAAGTGTCCATGCGTTATCAGCTGGCGGGATTGGAAAATTGTTCTTGTTAGGCCCTTTCGGAAGACGATTGTTTGGAGCCTGCGTTCCAGCAGGTCCTCTATGGATAAGTCTAAAACGTTGTCTAGAACTGCTGTTTCCTCTAGTATGCCGAGTTTTTTCAGGCGCGCTAGAAGTTCGTTCTCCATTTTCGCTCGTTCTTCGGGCGTTTTGCCTATGAGCGAGCGGGCTATGCCTCTGGTCTTCGATAGCATGGTTTTGTGGCGCCACAATTCGTGCTTGTTTCTTAAGCCGTACTGGCCTAGGAGTTTAAGCTCCTCTTGCAGGATGTCTTTGCGCCAACGAAAACGTGGAGTTTCATATTTTTTACGTTGTTTCTTCGGGTCTCCCATGTCTCCCTACCTCGCTAGGCTTATGCGCCTCCAGGCTTCTGCATGAATGTCTTTTTCTTGACGCCTAGGGCTTTTCCCGCTCTTCCAGTGGTCTTGGTGTGTTGACCGCGCACTTTCAAACCATAAGCGTGGCGGTATCCGCGCCAAGACCTGATTTCTTTCGCTTGGTCAATGTCCATTTTTGTCCTTAACATGAGGTCGGCGCTTATGAGGTGNGTGTCTTTTCCTGTTTCCACGTCCTTTCTCCTATTAAAAAGCCAGTTTGGNAATCCGTATTTTGTTGGTTCTTTGATTATTTCTTCTATTTTGTCAATTTCTGCTTCTGTGAGGAAGCCTACTCTCAAGTCGGGGTTTAG
>JGI2173J19968_10000088_pt1 | contig 29172 bp, 27 predicted proteins | sample DeeMarSWOR136_30_FD_19968 | JGI IMG/M metagenome (IMG submission 19968) | reverse complement strand
GACTTCACTGAAGAATTTTTTAAAGCTACGTACATTCCACACAAAGATTTGGATAGATTCCCTTCAATTAAGGAGTATTTGAGGAAATTCGGAAATANTNTTTGAACTGNGAAACAGAAGATTTTCGNTAAATGAGATGAAGTCAGAGTCGTACGGCCAAGAAACCACGCTACGGGTTATCGACTAAAGAAAGTTATGCTATTTTGAATATCGGATGGCTTTTATCCAACATTTTTCCATGTTCCATAATTAGTTGGCCATAGGCGGTATCTATCATAGCTATGGCTGGAAACATGTAATCTGCAGATTCGATTGGACCGTAGAGAACGAAATCGGCACCTATCGCCACTGTAATTCCGGAGGCTACTGCCATGCTAGGATGAGTTGCTTGTTTACCCATTTTTTTCTTTAGACCTTTCCATGTGCCGATGGCATTATGGGCTCCGCAACCTGTGGGCAATCCAAACTCATTTTTTAATTCGAAAAGAGCGCGGCAAGCCATTCCGAGACTTGGAATGTCAAGAACGCAGGTATCGATCAAAGGGTTTTTAATTCCAGCTTGATAAGCCACTGGTAAAAGTGCCCTAATTGCCTTGATTCGCCCTTCAGAAGTGAATTCTCTTATATTGTAAGCAAGAAGAATCGCGCTCTTTATGCCCGTTTCCTTAATTTTCTCGATTTCTTCTTGCTTGTATTCTGGTGTAATAGAGTTGTAAACAATCTCATTTTTTAGAGCGTGTTCTTTAGCATACTCCAATGCAGCTATTCTCACGTTTGCTGTTATGCCGTCCAAAAGGATAGGGGCGTCTGTCACGCCTGAAATAAAATCAAGAAACTTCTTCATTGCTTCAGGAGTGGAGGCAACTACGTCCAACATGTGGGGATTTCCTGTTTTCTCAGAAAACTCCTCCTGGACTTTGATTAGCTCCTCGGCTTTCTCACCATCAAAATCGCCGGTCATCTCATTTTTGAGGATTTTCTGTTCGCGATAAAAAATTGAACCGATTAGAACTGTGGGGTTTTCTCCGGGCAAACCTCCTATTTTAGCTGTCCCTATCTCAAATCGCTTTTGCTCCACTCTAAATTTCCACATTTTTTCACCGTAATTTTTGCATGCTACCTGAGAAGCTTTCTTGGGCTCTATTTTATTTCTTTTTTCTGCTAGCCATTTTTGTCGCTTGCTCAGTTCTCCTTGTCTGGTGAGCCGCTATTGGAGTCGTAAATTCAATGGCGTTTGTTGGACAATGTTTTACGCACTCCGGGTCGCCACCACATAAGTCGCATATTATCGGGGTCTTAAGATCTGGGTGGATGTACACGGCTGCAAAGGGGCAAGCTTCAGCACATGCGAAATCTCCTACACATTTTTCGGCATCCACCAGAGTGACGCCGGAATCATTTTTGTAAAGGGCATTAAACTTTAACTCCGCGCATCTTTCTATGCATGGCGCAACTTTGCATTGCCTACAGACAATTGGAACGTTTGCTGCGGGCTTCGGAAATAACTGCGTGACTCTTATGGCAGCTTTCTTTGGATTGTTAACTTTGTAGTGTTTATATGCACACACCAATTCGCATATTCTGCACCCAGTGCATTTTTCGGGATGTACCAAAAGCATCTTCATGTAGGTCACCAAGTTTCACTTAGTGTTTCTAAGCATGTGTTTTTAAGAGTTTAGTCATGTCCTGTTTTCCCTTGACCTTAAAGAACTTTTTAAGGTATCAATGTCTCCATGTGGTCTCCAATGATTCCCAATGAACGGGACCTTTTGGCCACCCCATCTCGCTATCCGAGACTCCAGCTAGCCCGGCTTTCACTACCTTTGCCAATTCAGTAACTCTTTTACCAAGGAATCTCGCAGCCGCCATACCTATGTCATCTTGCAAAACAGCAGTATCATCTCCGGGCTCATTTGAGTGAACGGGGTATGGATATCCTTGGAGAGCCATCGCGCCGTAATGCCCACCTAAAGTCTTTTTCGGCCTCTCAGGTCCCACACCACAAATTATCATATCATGAATAAGGAACCATCTATGGATGTCCGCGACGGTTCCTTCGTGGCCGCCGTGTCTTTCCACGGCTACCGCAATGGCTCCTCCCACCTTGTTTCTGAGGCGGAAATCGATTTCGACCGGCATGGATCGATCAAATAAGCACTTAAGCTGTGCAGGTATAGATCCCCAGTAGACAGGCGATCCGATGATTATTCCATCAGCTTCCATCATCTTTCCGAAAATCGAATTTACATCGTCCTTGTAGCTGAAACATTTTGCCTCTTCCGGCTTCCTCCAGCAAGCATAGTCTGCCTTGCATCCTCCATCGATCCTTACGTCAGCCAACGATATTATTTCAGTTGTCACACCGGAAAGTTCCTTTGCTGCCTTTAATGCTTCTTTGACTAAGATCTCTGTGTTCCCATGTCTAGGACTGCCGGAAATGCCCAGAATCCTTACCTCAATCACCATAGCAATACCTCCAGAAGATTCGTAGTAGTTATAGGCTGACATTTATTTGTTTCTAAAATTCCATCGCGGCAATACAGAAAGAGCGTGTTGTCAAGAATTCAAAGACATGTCCTTTCCATCATTTTTTTATTTTCTATTCTTGGAAGGATAAAGGGTTATTCTAGTGGCACTCCTAAATCTATGAGTTCATTTTTGACTTTAAGATATATGTCCAGCCACTCTTTAGTTGGCCTAAGCGTCTTAAGGTCGAAGCACTCCGTGAAGCTTTTTCCCTTAGGCGGGTTTCTAAGTTTGTCTTCATATTTTGGTATGAGCAGTTTCGCCAGCTCACTTACTTCACTACGCTTCATCCCTGCAGAGCTCTTAAGCACTTCAGCACAAAACTTGCATTCCAACGGACTTATGTAGTCGGCGTATCTACCACCTGCTGACCTAGGCCCTATAGAAAAGGATATGCCAGACGCCGAAAGGTTCATCATACCTACAGCTGACTCATAAAGTAGCATGTCTGTACAAGGGCCGCCCACTTGATTTAAAACCGATTGCGTCAACAAACGTGAGTTTCTGGAGATCCCTTGAAAAGCAACGCTTATTGCCCATTGGGCATCTCGACCACAGTTGCCGTTATATCTCATATCAATGACCGAGCAGCTGCCCCAGCCACTTTGATGTACTGCAATTTGCAATAGAGCGCAAGCGACCATGGCAACCGTCGATCCCTCTACTGGGCCAGCATAGCCGCCGATCACAGATGATGATCCTGCGAAAATGGAGCCTCCGCAGTTAATTGCGTGAATTACTTTATGCAACGATACATATGATGTCTTCAACTCAGCGGGAGAAAGAACTAAAGCGAGGTCGCTTGTTCTGTAGCCTCCCGGAACCCCATATCCACCGAGTTGCCCATAGACAGTTGGACTTGTTATAACTGAGGTTGCGCACATGCCGGGTCTACCCGCCCTCCAGAGGGCTTCCCTGTGCATTTGGGCTTGAACTCTCCCGGCTAAGGTTTCGTATGGCGTACCTGACCTGAGTTGTCTGCCGAGAACGGTTTTTAATGAGCACCCCTGTATCATGTCAATTACACGGTGCTGTGCAATGCCTTGTATTAATGGGATCCATAGATCTTCCGAGGCCTCTATACCGATAGGTGCACAATATAATGGTGTGGTTTTGTCCTCGGGCTTCCTTGCTTTCATCAAAACTTTGTCTAGGCCTTCGCCTAAAATAACCTCACTCGGAGCATTTCTGATCGCTTCATTTAGTTCTTCCTCTGTGAATTTGATTACTCTTTCCGTGTCTAGGCACAGCATTCCTACATCGACGGCCAATTCGAAACCAGCATGCCAAAATTCGTCCGCCAGGCTGTCTTCAGTGTTGATTGGATTCTCCGGCGTACAAGTTCCTTTAAGCCCATGCTCACTCAGTTTCTCGGAAACTTTTCCCGGTATGACTTTAGTATCCCAATCTTTAACGCTACAAACAGGGCCAGTGTGGGCGCGGTCCAAAACATCTAGCAAAGCCTGTACAGACATGGTTCTTTATTCCCCCTCATTATTCCCCAATTAAAATGGGCTTTGGAAGAGGAGGCCTCACACCTCCGGTTACAAGTCTTTTGCAAACCGTCACGGCGTCGTCGGCGTATTTCCCCCATCCGTCGGCACCTATTTCAGTAGTCCAGTCTGCTGTGACAGGCCCGCCTCCTACTATTACGTAGTATTTTTCTCTGAGACCTGCATCCTCTAAGTACTGTATGATATCCTTTTGGAAGTACATCGAGGTTGACAAGAGACATGACATTGCAATGATATCCGCATTGAGCTCTTTTGCCTTTTCTATGAAGTCTTTATATGGAATGTCTACGCCGATGTCGTGGACTTCAAAACCAGCAACTGAGAGCAGTGTACCCACGAGATTCTTCCCTATGTCGTGTATGTCACCTGAAACTGTCCCGAGGACCACCCTTCCAAGTGAAAACGTACTCTTCTGTTCTGCTGTAATCTTGGGCAATAGCACAGCCATGACTGATTTCATCGCATCCGCGGCTAGCATAACATGTGATAGGAACATCTCAAATCTACGCCACTTTTCGCCAATTATATCCATAGCCTTGACGGCGCCTTTCTTGACCACATCCAAGGGATCCATTCCTGCGGCGAGAGCATCCTCAGTTATCTTCTTTGCCTCCGCTTCATCTCCATTAATAATCGCCTGAATCAGTTTATCTAGGGTTTCTTCCTTACTCAAAGGACTTACCCCATTCTTTTTCTCACTTCACTATTAGATTTGGACTATGCCTCTAGTACAACGATATCTTTTAACTCTTTCTTTGTGTGCGCGCCTCTGGGCCTCCAACTAAGTAATGCAAGAAGAATGTAGCGTAAACTTGCGCGCGCTTTGAGAAGGTCCCCACGAGTTTACTCCAAAATCTTAATTAATTGAATACTTCATTTTAAGTCAGCTACAAAATGTGGGGGGAAATTGTATTGACTGGCAAGTTCAAAGGGGGATATATGGGAAAGGTTTTGCGGGTGGGTTTATCTAAAAAAAAGACGGTGATACATAAACTTTCGAATACACTCGCCAGAAACTTCATAGGTGGCCGGGGGCTAAATTCGAAGGTTTTGTACGATGAGGTTGGGCCTGATGTGGGTCCTCTCGATCCTGAGAACTTGTTGATATTGGGTGTAGGCCCTCTCAACGGAACTCTATCCCCGTCTTCTAGTAAATGGACCGTTACCGCCAAGTCTCCGCTAACTGGCATAATAGGCGACGGGTGTTCTAGTAGTCGCCTAGGTGCCGAAATGAAGTATGCGGGTTTCGATCAAATAATAATCAAGGGAAGGGCTAAACACCCGGTTTATCTTTGGATCGACGATGGAAACGTAGAAATCAGGGATGCCAGCCACATTTGGGGCGAGACTACTGTAGAAACCGAAAAGACAATAACGCAGGAGCTTGGAGATCGAGAGGTCCAAGTAGCTTGCATCGGTCCAGCAGGCGAAAACTTGGTTAGAATTGCATGTGTCATGTCCAATCTATATCGAGTCGCGGCAAGAACTGGAATAGGCGCTGTTATGGGTTCAAAAAATTTAAAGGCAGTAGCCATCCGTGGCGGAAAAGATGTAGAGGTCGCGAACCCGCAGGCCTTTGAAGAAGCTGTACTTGACGCTAAAAGGAAGATCAGAGCGGACCCATTGTATGAGGGGTATGCCACCCAAGGAACACCCATATTGATAGATTGGCTCAATGCACAAGGCGGTCTCTCAACCAAATACTATGAATTTGGTAGTTTCGACAAAGCGGGCAACATAAATGCTGAGACATTTCTGAAGAACCATAGAAACATTCACATAGCATGTTTTGGATGTCCAATCCATTGTACCCACTATTTCATGGAAGACTACGGACAAGGAAAACTTGAGTTTGCCCACCTATTCGCATTGGGTTCACTCTGTTTGGACGGTGATCTACCGTCAATACTTGAAAACGTTTCACTAAGTAATGATCTTGGACTTGATATCATATCCCTAGGCAACACAATAGCGTTTGCAATGGAATGCTACGAAAAAGGATTGATTACCAAGAAAGACTTGGATGGAATTGAATTAACCTGGGGTAACCACGATGCAATGAACGAACTCATAAAACTGATCGCTTACAGGAAGGGTTTTGGTGATGTGCTAGCGGACGGCGTAAGAAAGGCATGTGAAAAAATTGGTAAGGAAGCTGAAAAATTTGCACAGCACACAAAGGGCCTTGAATCCTGCTGTCAAAACTTACCAAAAAAAGGATGGGTATTAGCCTATGCTACAGCCACAAGAGGTTGTGATCACTTGAGGGGAATGGAGAATCTCGAAGGCATAGAATTCCGCAAAGAGAAGGCCGTCGAAATCTTTGGCACCCCCGCGGTCATAGACCTGCTCTCCACGGAAGGAAAACCGATGCTTATAAAATGGCATCAAGACCTCCTTGCCGTAGTTGATTCCTTGGAAACTTGCAAGTTTAACTGCAATTGTCTCTACGCTTTAGGCCCAGAGGAGTTGGCCGACCTCTTTTCCACAGCAACGGGATGGAAAATAGATGGAAAAGAACTACTAAAAATAGGTGAGCGCATATACAATATCGAACGAATGTTTAACGTAAAAGGAGGCATATCCAAAAAAGATGACGTTCCACCCAACAGAATGTTTAACCTCCTATCTTCTGGACGATATAAGGGCTCTCAAGCAACACCTGAAGAACTCAACAGAATGCTTGACGAATATTATGAACTCCGCGGTTGGAACAAAAATGGTATACCNACAAAACAAAAGTTAAAGGATCTAAATATAACATAAGAGTTTCAGATATGCAAAATTAAGGCAATTCTTAATGGGAGAAGAAATGTAAGCAAAATTACCAACAAACTTCAATAAGAAATCTTCTATCCCCTTTGCACACATCATATTCAAAAGAAGATTAATCTTTGACAACTTTTGTCAACAATATTTTTATAGTCGCATCTAATTTTAAATTTCCGCGCGCCCTTTTGCATGCGCGCATTGGGGGACACAGTATGGCACAATGAGCCAAGAGTTGAAATCTTCTTCAGAGAGAATCGGTCAGCTTTACCCGATATTAGTGGACTATTACGGGAAAATTATCGATGGAGACCACCGGTTTGGCGTAGATGCGAAATGGAGAAGAATACGACTGGAGCACATAAAGACGGAGAAGGATAGGCTCATCGCTAGAATCGTCAGCAACACCGTCAGAAGAAGCGTGTCTCGCAAGGAGAAAAGGCAACTGCTAGGCAGACTAGGAGAAATCTACTTCAGCGAAGGAATAGAAAACGGAAGGCTAGCATATAAGATTGCAGAGGAAACCGGAATGAGCTACCAGTGGGTTATGAAATACCTACCCGACAGGTTTAAGGATTGTCTGCAATCTGAGAGGGCAAAGCCGGCTCTACGGCGTGGAGCCGGAATGAGCAAACTACCGGATACTCCGAAGGATATGCTGAGCATAAAGACTTACGGAAACACCGACCTCGTGAACATCATGGTAAAGAAGCCCCTCTACGAGCAACTGGAGAAAAAGGCCAAAAAGCTGGGAATAACACCGGAGAATCTCATATACAACGCGATACTATTGATATTAAAAACCTAGTATTGGCATCAGCAACGCGCCACTACTCACTTAAAAGAGGCGCACACACCTTCTTGCATCAGAGAGCACGCGCTCCATTAAAGAGGTATGCTGTATGAAGTTGTTCACGGTGGGTCCAGTTGCCTGTTATCCTGAAGTTCTAGCAGAAATGAAACGTCAAATGTTCAGTCATCGAAGTGAAGAATATAAAAAACTGCATAGAGAAACTGTAGAATTGTTACAGAAACTTATGGAGACAGAAAGTCAAGTTTTCTTATTTTCAAGCACAGGTACAGGCTTTATGGAAGCAGCGGTAAGGAATTGCGTAGATGAAAGGATGTTATGTTGTGTCAACGGCAGCTTTGGTCAGAGATTCGTAGAGGTAGCCATTTCAAATGGAAAAACGGTTGAGACAATTGAGCCTCCTTTAGGAAACCCTATTACACCGGATTTGTTGGATGATAAATTATCGAAATGCCCAGACATTGAAGCTGTTGCCATCACTCACAATGAAACAAGCATAGGTTTGATAAACCCTCTGAAAAGACTTGCTGAAGTTGTAAAAAAACATGGCAAACTCTTGTTTGTTGACGCCGTAAGCTCCATGGGTGGCGTACCGAGATAAAAGTCGATAAATGGGGCCTAGATGTTTGTTTCACAGCTTCACAGAAATGCTTCGGGGTTCCTCCTGGTCTCGGTGTGGGAAGTGTAAGTGAAAAGGCTTTGAAAAAATCGGAGGTTGCTAAGAACAAAGGCTGGTACTTTGATTTCAAGCTATGGGAAAAATATCAAAAAACTGCAGGTACACCCGTGACTTCAGTGATACCTCAAATAGCTGGCTTAAATAAAATCTTAAAGCTGATAGACAACTGGGGAGGGAAAGAAAAATACTTTGATTTGTATACGGAAAGGAATAGAAGAATCCGGGAGGGAATACAGAAATTAGGGTTAACTCTATTCCCCAATAAAGGTTATGAAAGCCCAACAGTAACCTGCATAAACGCACCAAGCAACGTGAGTGGAGTTGAAATATATAAAAAAATGCGTGAAAAAGGATTTGAGCTTGCAAAGGGTTATGGCATTGTAAAAAATACTACTTTTAGAATCGGGAATATGGGGCATATTGAATTTGAAGAAATAGAATCAATGCTAGAAGCACTTGGAGAGGTCTTGGCGGGTCTCGGATGAAAGAATAAGCTGAGGGATATAATTGAGGTTGAAAGTGAAGGTTCTCGTTTGCGACGCCATTCCTGATGAGGGAATTGAAGAATTAAAGCGGGCTGGTTTTGAGGTTGATGTGAGTCCTACTATTTCTAACGAACTATTGATAGGGATTGTATCAAATTATGACGCTTTGATTGTACGAAGTCGAACCAAGGTTACGAAGGAAATAATCGTGGCTGGGGAAAAGTTGAAAGCAATAGGTCGAGCTGGTGTAGGTCTAGACAACATTGACGTGGAAACCGCGGAAAAAAGAGGGATCGTTATCATAAACACGCCTGAAGCACCCGCTGACGCCGTGGCTGAGTTAACCATAGGACTAATGATTTCATTGGCGCGAAATATTCCCCTTGCAGATCGAACCATGAAGGAGGGGAAGTGGATCAAGAAAGAACTCGTGGGTTGGCAGCTGAAGGGCAAAACCCTTGGCACGATCGGCTTAGGGAACATCGGAAAGAGGGTGGCGAGGATCGCTAAGACTTTGGGAATGAGGATCCTCATCACGGACATCATCATCCCGCCTCCCGAATTGCAAAGAGAACTTGAAGCAGAATACATTCCTCCTAAAGACTTCTCCAACTTCCTTCAAAAAAGCGACGTGATTACCATACACGTCCCATTAACACCCCAAACCCATCACATGATTGGCGCCAAGGAGATCCAACTTATGAAAGACGGAGCCTTCCTCGTCAGCACATCAAGGGGCGGAATAGTGGACGAAAAAGCTCTCTTAGAAGCACTTAAATCAGGAAAGTTGGGAGGAGCCGCCTTAGATGTTTACGAAGATGAACCACCAAAAGACCTAAAGCTAACGAGACTGCCCAATGTTGTTTGCACACCACATATCGGGGGTCAAACATTAGAAAGCCAGAGGACAGTAGCAACAATACTCGGAAAGAAACTAGTCAAATTGCTAAAAATTGATTAAGACTTAGTTATGCGTCACTGAAAACGTAAAGTTCTTCTTCGTATCGTCGATCAAGCGTTTGTCCAGGCGGTAGGTGCCTTAGTTTCTTCTTAGAAAGGTGTTCAAAAAGAAGCTTGTTTGCTTCTTTTGGATCCATATTAAGCCACTCTATAGGTACGTTCACGAAAAGAGGGCGGGCCGGGATCATGTGGCGTGTTGACTTGTGCACAAACACCTCTCTCGAGAGAGCTGATGTGACGACATCCCTTTTTGTGATTCGTGGTGCCATAATCGCAGCTAATGCTTTGCCCGATTTGACTTTGTTTACAGCGTCGCTTTCTGTTTCGTAACCAATTTTGTAACCAACCGACCTAAGGTTCCTTTCAAGCTGCTTGACGTATTCATAGATTTCTTTTATGCTCTCTATCTTCCCAGGGATTCCGTAGCGCTTCCTCGACGTGACTACTCCTATTATGATTTCTCGGTCATGCATTTTTCTCTTCAGTTCGTTATTTGCAATCTCCTGAAGGTTGTAACCCAACTCTTCTAGGTCTTTCCTTAAGTTTTCACCAGTTTCTTGTCTGTTTTCTATGGTTCTGAACCAACTTCTCACTGTTATGCTTGGGTTGTTATAATTTACTAGACAGACCGGAATTAGCTTGCACCCAAGGTGCTGAAGGGCAGCTACTCTATGCATCCCATCCAGAACCACAAGCGTTTCCTTGTCAACAATCACCGGATGCTTATACATATTCCATTTAATTTCAAAAGATAACCAATCAACAATTTCGGGTATAATCTCCTCATGGATGTATAACTTTTTGATTTCCTCGATTTTAATTTCAAGCTCCAACCCAGGATGTGAGATAAAGTACACTATTTTCGCACCACAACCAAAGGTTCAAACCTAATTATCTTAACCTTGGTGTTTTTCAAAAATCTAATTCTCCTTCCTTTATGCGCGCGCTTGTCGACTTCAAACGACACAAGTGCGCGCGCATTTAGGTGAAAACCCAGTTTCCTCTGAAAGCGAATTTATTGTTTTTCCCTTAATGTATCTGAAGACACAGAAGAATTATTGCTTTCCCTTGACTCTTGTTGCGATCTCTCTCTTGTACCACCTAATGGTTATTTCACCATGAATGAGAGTTTCAAGCTCCTCTAGCTTAGTCGGTTTTAACAAAGCTACCCAGCCTTCACCATATGGATCCTCGTTTATTAATGTCGGTTTTCTTCTCAGCGATTCGTTAACCGCCTCTATCGTACCGCTTATCGGCGATTCAACTGGGCCAACCCACTTCATCGCTTCTATAGTTGCAACAGCTTCACCTTGATCAACCGTCCTTCCTTTAGGCTCGATATCGACAAAGCAGATTTCTGTAGCCATGCTCTGCGCGAGATCCGTTACGCCAACCTTTACCCTTCCACCCGGCTCAACTTCAGCCCATGTTAGTCCTCTCGGCCAATAATATAGTCCCTCTCGAAGCTCGAATCCGTCAACCTTAACCAAGCTTACATCACCTCTCTTGTTGACCATAAGTCGCAAATCAAGCTAAAAAACATTTGCCGAACATTGACATAATCTCAAAATCGATGGAATGCTTTGGGGGTAACATAGGCGACATGCTGCGGGGCGCAAGATTTATAGCATTGCTAAATGCATCCAAAACATATATTTAAGGGGATAAGAACTTGTCGAGTCGCGATAGAATATACATGCAATTGTGTGTAATTGTTGGATCAAACTATGTATCATACGAGCCAAAAGAATTGTTCATATATCGGTGGGATCATTTAGGCTGCAGCACGGGGATTGGTAAATGCGACTTCGTAGTCCTGCCAGGGTCAACCGAAGAAATCCAAGAAATACTTCGATTAGCAAACCGCGAGAAAATACCCGTAGTTCCCATGGTCGCTAACTCTTGTGGAGGTATGGCCACCCCATTACAGGGAGGAATCGTGCTAGACCTAAGAAGAATGAACAAAGTCGAAGAAGTTAATGAAGACGATATGTACGCCCTTGTTCAAGGAGGCATCACATGGGGAGACCTAGAAGCATACTTACAGAAAAATCATCCAAACTTCAGGTTGGGTTTTCCCTATGCGACCGCAGCAGCAGGAGTTGTACCATGTTATCTTGAGTACGGCTTTGTGAACCTATCCATGATCGGCGGATCCGGCGCCGAGTTCATTAACGGCTTAGAGGTTGTACTGCCAAATGGAGAAGTAGCATTAACCGGTACAGCGGCCTACACTCCCAAGAATTGGTCCGGCAGAGTGGTAGGTCCAGACCTCACAGGATTATTCGTAGGTTATGCTGGAAGAACCGGAATAGTTACAAAAGCAGCCATAAAACTATGGCCGAAATTACCCAGATCAGATTGGTACATGTCAACAGAAAACTACAAGAAAGGAATTGAAATTGTAAAACGCCTTTACAAAGCGGGAGGACCAACCTTAGGAATCGTTGACTTGGGTACCGAAAATTATGTAGCGCTGATGGCAGGAGCTGGAGTCAGCGGCATGGACCTAAAAAAGGTTCCTTACGAAGCCGAAAAGGTAGGTATACCCGACTTTTATGGATCAATCAGTATGGAGGCTTACACCGAAAGGGAAATGGAAGCAAAAGCTGGAGTAATACACAGCATTATTGAGGACGCTGGCGGCCACATAACACTAACCGAAGATGCCTTCAAGGCGACGCCTCTGGAAAATCGTGGAGAAGGCCCAACATACATCGGTACATTGGTCCAACAATATTATATGTGGTATTTCTATTTCGGAGGTATAGGCGAATACCTTACAGCTCTACTCCCAATTAATCGTATAGCAGAATATTACGAAAAAACCCGCAAAGTGGCCATGGAGTTCGGAAAGCACATTCTATTTTTCCACAGAGTTATGTTTGGAGGGCATTACAACGGGGCTGGAATACTTGTTGAGTCAAATAAAGATGACCCGGAAGATATGAAGCAAACACGTAAGTGCTTAATGGAAATCGACAAGGTTCGCAGAAAACTCGATGGAGTTGTACACAAACCAAATTACATCAGAGCCAGGCGTGAAGTGAAAACCGGGAACCCGACCTCGATGAAGATTATTCAGCAAATAAAGAAAATGCTTGACCCCAACGACATTCTCAACCCGGGTCAAGGCATTTGAGTTCGGAGGTGAGTTTATGTCGAAGAAAAAAAAGATAAGGTATGCCTTCAAAAAGGATTATGAAGCACCGGTGAAGGAGTTTTACCCAAGGGATCTCTACCTTCCGGGTAGAGGAATCGGAAAAAAGGTTACTGTACCCGATACCATGGGTGAATTTGAAAGGTACAAGCCCTTAGATTACTACAAAGATCTGCTTCGCTTATGTGTGAAATGTGGGAACTGCCGTTACGTCTTCAGGGACTGGAACAGAGCTTGCCCGAGCGGTGAATTTGGGGGTTTTGAATCATACTATCTAGGAGGCAAAAACGTTTTGTTATGGGGCTTAACCAGAGGGAAAATCAAATGGTCCAAGCCCATAGTTGAAGTACTCTATCATTGCATGTTATGTGGAAATTGCCAAGTTCAATGTCAAATTCCAGAAATTCACCATTATGCCATGGAATGGCTTGAGGCAGCTAGAGAGAAAGCGGTGGAATTAGGAGTCGGCCCGATGCCGGGGCAACTGAAAATGGGCCGTCGTATCGTAAAAGAACATAATCCGTATATGGAACTCCATAAAAAAAGGTTAGATTGGCTACCCGTTAGTAAAGAAAGTCTTCCTAAAAAAGCTGAGATTGCCTTTTTTGTTGGATGCACACCCTCTTATATGCAAACGCACATAGCAACAGCTACTTTTGAAATCCTTAAAAAGTTGAACGTTAACTTCACGATTCTTAACGATGAATACTGCTGTGGCTCACCAGCGCAGCAAACTGGTCAGCGTAAAATAGCTATGGATTGTGCACGGCATAATATAGAGGAATTAGAAAAAACCGGAGCTAGCACCGTCGTAACATCCTGCCCTGGGTGCTATCGGATGTTAAAAGAAGGATATAAAAAAAGGTATCATCTTAACTTTGAAGCAGAAATTGTCCATTCTGCGACGTTCTTTAATAAACTACTCAAAAAAGGTGTCCTGAAATTTAGAAAAAACATCGGGAAAGTAATAACGTATCATGATCCATGCGAACTTGGGCGTTATTCGGGGATTTATAAGGATCCGAGAGATTTGCTGCAAAACATGGCGGGTGTTAAAGTTATTGAGATGCCTAGAAATAAGCAAAATGCTTGGTGCTGCGGTGGAGGAGGAGGCGTAAGAGCAGGTTTTCCAGGTTTATCATCCTTTGCAGCGTCTGAGCGTGTGAAGGAAGCGAAGGAAACTGGCGCTGAGGCAATCGTTTCATCGTGTCCATTTTGTTACATAAATCTCAGCGACGCGATTGAACAGTACAATGAAAAAATGGAAGTTTACGATGTAGTTGATTTGATCAATATGTCTATCAAATAGGACAGCTGCCAGTTTATTCACTACCCTGCTTCCATCTTTTTTAGAGAACTTTGNGAANTCCTTTATGGTTTTGTGAATGNCAGAATGCCAAACCATGCANCTTTGGTCGGGAAAAACACCGCCTAAGTTGCGCGCGCAAAAGCGCATCGAATTCTTGGGGACGCTAAAAGANAGAACAAAAGATCAAACTGTAAAGAAAGAATGTGAAGAAAACTTGAAAAGATGGACTGAACTCCCGTTCTCATAGTCGCTAGAGTGGGTGTAAATAACTGTAGGGAGGCCACTAAGCAACATCTAAGTTGGCTTTAAACAGAAAACTCCCATTCACACCAAATATCTTTGGGATGTTTCATCGGTGGACAAACCTTACAGAGTAATTTAATGTTAGGATTGAACTCCTTAGCAAAGCTTTCCAAATAACCGTACCTGACCTGTTTGCAAGGAAATTCCCCTAGCCCCTTCCTGACTCTTGTTCCCTGAGTTCTGCAGTCGGTAACTCGTAAGACTCCCGTGGTCTCCGTAGCCTCGATCTGTTTGTTTCCTTGATCCAGTGCCCAACTCGTGTTTCTCAAGAGATACATAAATGAAGCGATGTCATTTTGTTTTACGTCCAACACTTCTCTAAGATTTCTAGCTTCAATTCTGCCCATTAATTTCCAACATTCAACATCGATTCTCGTGGCGGCATCGGTACCAAATTCTTTCTCTATTCCCAAGAAATACAGCCCGTCTACCCTCCAAAGATTTCTGATGTGGAGAAAGAAAAGATCAAGCAATTTTTCTTTCGACAGTTTTCTTAACATCTGACGATCCTGTTCCATCTCTCGCCCCATTTCAATCACCTCGTAGACATTTTTGTTGGTTAATCGTTTTATGTAAATATATGTGCCTGTTTTCGCCATGAATAAAAAATGCCTTATTTAACGGCAGCAAATAACGCTATAATCTATTGTTACTCAAGACTGTAAATATTTTGAGTTCAAGAACTTTCGGATTTACCTAAAATTCTTGAGATGAATCGCTTATTATTTTCGGCGCTTAAATACTGATCCAAAATTACTTTTGCATTGAAATTAATGCTTTCATGGCTGCAGCAGACGCATGTGCTGTAGTCTCAGCTATGTCCATTGGTTGTTGCACTGTTCCAGCTAAAAATATCCCTTTAATGGGTGTTTCTGTTGTTGCAAGTTTCGGATGCGTCACCATGAAAAAGCCGTCTTCATCTAGGGGAATCTTAAGTTTTTGTTTAAGGTCTACATGTGGTTCCAGTCCGACTTCTAAAACGACAAGGTCTGCCGTGATGGAGAGAAGTTTTGAGGTTGCCAGATCGTAAACGTCCATGGTTAAAGACTTGTCTGGGCGCTCTCGTGTTTGAGATGGTTGGCCGTGAACCAAATTGACTCCTGACTCCCTAACCTTGCGATAGAATTCTTCAGCCTTCTTGCCAACTGTTCTAATGTCAGTGTAACAGATGTGGGCTTCCGCTTCGTCTCCATACTGTGCCTTCAACAGATACGCATGTTTTAGAGCGGCTAAACATCCAATTCTACAGCAGTACGCATTGTTTTCTTCTTCCCTCGAGCCCACGCACAAAACATAAGCCACGCTCTTCGGCTTTACTTCATCACTAACCCTGACAATTTTTCCTTTGGTAGGTCCGCTGGGACTACATAGTCTCTCATACTCCATTCCCGTTATCACGTTTCGGTAAACGCCATATCTGTATTGGCCAGCCTTCTCTGCGTCGTATTCTTTGAATCCTGTAGCAACGGCGATCACATCCGCATGGAGTTCGTTTTCTTCGTCCTTTTGCTCATAAATAACAGCGTTTTCTGGACAGGCGTCTCTGCAGGCGTGGCATGAGCCGTCTTTGAAGTAGAGGCAAGTTTCTCTGTCGATCAAGTATTTGGCTGGAACTGGATAGGGAGAGGGAAGGTAAATGGCTTTTCTCGTTCTAAGCTTCATTTCGTATTCTTTAGGAACGTCGACTGGACAAACTTTTTCACATTCACCGCAAACTGTGCATTTCTCTTCGTCTACATACCTAGCCTTCTTCAACACCCTAACCTTGAAGTTTCCTTTGGATCCTGCAACTGCTTTGATTTCGGAGTAGGGAAGAATCTTGACGTTTGGGTGTTGAGTGCTGTCTTGAATTATGGGTTTCATTAGTTTTTCAGCCTCTTCCATGGTTGGGGAAATCTTGTGGAGAAGTGGCGCATGACCTCCCAAGCGAGGTTCTCGTTCAACCAAATGAACTTGCACTCCCATCTTAGCCAAATCAAGGGATGCTTGAAGTCCGGCTATTCCTCCACCGATTACCAGTGCGGAATGCTTACCAACCATCACTATCCAACCAACACCATACCATAGGATTAGGTTTAGAATCACATTTATCCTTATAATTATATCTATGAAGTGCCTTCAGAGTAAGGAAAATGTTCTTTTTCTAGGAAACTTTTTAAACCTCAATAATCTTTGTCAGTTTCTTGGAATCGCGTAACATCTATCTGCAATGTTAATCGGGGTCATAAGCATGGTTGATGATGCGAGCATCACGGATTTGATGGCAACAAAAAAGCCGAATTTGCAGCTTCGTTCAAAGGTGCTGGGGAAAATCGGTGACCATAAGCCCTACGACTGTTTTCAGTGCATCCGATGCACAAGCGGATGCCCATCTATGAAGATGTTGGAACTTAAGCCCCATGAAATCGTGAGTCTCGTCAAGCTCGGGTTTGTAGAGGAAGTGATCAATTCTGGCATCATATGGACCTGCGCCCAATGTTTAACATGTAAAGAAAGGTGTCCTCAAGAAGTGGCACCAGTTGATCTAATTCTTGCTCTGAGAAACCTAGCCGTGGAGACGGAAGCTAAAGTTCCCGAAAGCTATCTCAGAAATGTATCATCCATTCTCGAAACCGGATTCATCCTTAAACCACAACCAACCATAACACGAAATCTGGAAAAAATGGATCGTGAAAAGTTGGGGTTGCCCAGAATTCCCAAGCCCAACGAGAAATTCAAAGCCAATTTCATGAAGGCTTTAGAAACTTTTTAGAGGTATGCTAATTGAGGGTATCTGCCTATTGGGGCTGCGTTATTCCCAACGTAGAGTACGCCTACGAAATGTCCGTTAGAGAAATTTTACCAAAACTCGACGTTGAGCTCGTTGACTTAGAAAACGTTTCTTGCTGCGGCCTTCCTGTAAGAAGCGTAAACGCCTACGCCTCCCTCTATCTTTCCGCGAGAAATTTGGCTTTGGCAGAGAAAACCGGCCTAAAAGATTTGCTTGTTACGTGCAATGGTTGCCATCTCACACTGTCTGAAGCCATGCATTTTTTGAACCATGATGAAAAGCTACGTGGAAAAGTAAACTCCCTACTCAGAGAAGAAGACCTTGAATACAAGGGTTTCATTCGAATCTGGCATCTCATCGACCTATTACACGACAAAATAAAAGAAGAAACAATACAGAAGTCCATGAAAAAGCCGCTCAAAAACTTGAAGCTAGCCTCCCACCCTGGATGCCATACCATTAGACCGAGCAGGCTTGGAAGAATCGAAAATGATCCAGAGAATCCCGGAAAAATGGATGATTTGATCAGGTTACTGGGAGCAACCAGCGTGGACTATCCAGAAAAACTCGACTGCTGCGGAGCCTTACTTCTATGGTCGCATCGAGACGTAGCCTTCACCTTTGCTGGATTGAAGATAAAGGCTGTTCAGGAACAAGGCTTTGACGGTCTTGTCGTTTCGTGCCCTGCCTGCCATCTCGTGTTCGACGCGAGACAGAAGGCTGCTGGCGTCACTGTGGGAAGCAAACTCAACCTTCCAGTAGTGTACTATAGTCAGTTGTTGGGAACAGCCATGGGAATCGAGGAAGAAAAACTGGGGCTCCATCTAAACCGAAGTCCGGTGGATGAGCTTATAGAAAAAATGGGCTAACAAATTCTTATATATCACTACATGCAAACGCTCTATTCAAAGGTGAAAAACATGATGGATTTTAGCTTCACAGAAGAGCAGGAACTGTTTAGAAAAGCTGTGAGAGAATGGTGCGCGAAAAACTTGCCTTTAGAAAAGGTTAGGGAGATCGACACTAAGCAATCGGTTCCTGACGAGATCACTAAAGGGATGGCTGACCTCGGCTTGTGGCTTATGACCATCCCAGAGGAACATGGTGGAGCAGGAGCAGATTGGGTGACTGCTTGTATAGCTGCTGAAGAATTAGCTTATGCGGATATTACTATAGCAATCCCTGTGCATTTCTTGGTCGAAAGCAGTTGGGGCTTCGTTGCTGATAGATACTGCACGGAAAGAGTTAGAGAAGAGGCGATACGTCCCGCAATAAAGGGCGAAGCATTTGTAGGAATAGCTACGACCGAGTCTGGAGGAGGTTCGGATGTTGCTGCGTTTAAATCGACGGCGAGAAAGGAGGGGAATGAGTGGATCGTCAACGGAGAGAAGATGTATATTAGTGGTACAGAAGAAGCCCTAAAGCTTGGCGGAGGCTATTGGATAACTGCTAGAACAGCACCAGCACCAGCAGAAGCTCCCCATAAAGGCATGACATCCTTCTATCTTCCAATAAAGGCTCCGGGAGTTGAAGTAACCAAGAGATTCGATGACATGGGCAGAATGGGCATATCTACCGGAGGATTCTCTATGAAAGATGTTAGGTTGCCAAATGACTACCTCATGGGAAAGGAAGGTAAAGGATTCTATATGACCATGGAAGGTTTTGACCTAGCTAGACTCTTAATCGGAGCCACTTCTATAGGATGTGCTCAACGTGCACTTGAGATCGGAATGGAATACATCAAGGAGCGAAAAGCTTTCGGGCGACCAATAGGTAAATTCGAGGGAATTCAGTTTGAATTGGCAGACAATTGGGCAAAGCTGGAGGCCCTACGATCATTAGTTTACAGAACAGCTTGGATGGCGGATGAAAGATATAAGAGAAAGCGTTTCACATCCCTTGAAGTTGTTAAGTATATATCGGCTGTTAAGTTGTTAGGTCCGCATCTTGCACTTGACATCTTTAGGGACGCAATGCTGTGGTTAGGAGCTTGGGGATACACCAAAGAATGCCCACTTGAAATGGGATTAAGAGGGATCATGTCCTACTGCGTCGGAGCCGAAGGCGCCAAAAACATTCAAAGAATCGTTATCGCCAGGGAGTTGCTTGGAAAGGAGTTTATTCCATATAAGTAACTCTTTACCTCTCTTCTTTCTTAAATGAAGAACAGAACCAGAAAATTCAACTGATCTTCAGCAGTTTCTTCAATGCAGCAGACAATGCTGGAACTATTTCGTACAAGTCTCCTTCAATCATGTAGTCTGCAACTTCAAATATCGGTGCTTCCGGGTCTTTATTTATGGCAACTATGATTTGAGAGTCACGTATTCCAGCCACATGCTGGATTACACCTGAAATGCCGCAGCCAATGTATAACGCCGGCTTAATCTTATTTCCTGAAAGCCCTACCCAATCTGCAAACCATTTCCGATCCTCACATAGCGGTCTCGTGTACGCTACTTGACCACCTAACACCTCAGCCAATTCATCAAGGATTTTGAAGTCCTCCTTCTTTTCGACGCCACGCCCTCCAGCAACAACAACCTTAGCTTCCTCTATCTTCACCTTGGCGGCTTCGATTTCTTTAACCTCAACGACTTCGGTTCTAGGCTGTTCAAGTTCGACGTCAACCTTGATGATTTCGCCTTTCCTCTCCTTGTACTCCAGTTTTTCGAAGGCTCTGGGAGGCACGGTTGCGATTTGTGGTTTGGCGCGTGAGAAATGGGTGGCTACGGCGTTTCCTCCGTATACCATCCGACCCATCAAGAGTCGCTTATTCTCATCTATGCTTAGGTTGGTGCAATCTGGAACACAACCAGTCTCCAGCCTAGTTGCCACCCTTGAGGCTACTTCCTTCCCTCTCTTCGTTGAACCGATCAGAAGGATGTCAGGTTCGTATTGTTTAACTAGGCTGGTGAGCGCACTTACGTACGGTTCTGCGCGTAGGTTTTTGAACTGAGGGTTGTCAACCATGTAGACTTTGTCTGCTCCAAATCCAATGAGCTCATTGGCTTGATTCTCAACGTTTTGTCCCAAGAGAATAGCAACCAATTCTGTTTGCAGTTTGTCAGCTAATTCGTTTCCTTTTCCAAGTAACTCAAGTGTCAAGTTCTTGTTTTCTGAAAAAACCCAAACGCCTTTAGGTTGACCCATTGTTTTTCACCTTCCTATAACCCCCTCTTCAATCAGAGCCTTAGCCAATTCCTCCGCTACTTCCTCAACGGTTTCGCCCTTTATCACGATCTTCCTCCTCTCCACCTTCGGCGCCAGAACTTCGGTTACTTGAATTGCAGAGCCCTTTACACCAATCTTCTCTTCAGGTATGCCAAGGTCTTCCATGTTCCACTTGACGATTTCCTTTTTCGAAGCTTTCATGATAGCCATAAGGGAGGGAATCCTCGGCTCATTGATTTCGCCTGTAACCGTTAACAACACCGGCGTTTTCGCCCTAACCGTCTCGTAGCAGTCTTCTAGACTTCGCTCCCCCGTCACAACGTTTCCATCTAAACTTAGTTTCCTCACATAGGTTATCTGTGGAATCCCAAGTCTCTCGGCTAGGCGGGGTCCAACCTGAGCCGAGTAACTGTCAACGGATGCTTCGCCGCAGAGAATTAGGTCAAATTCTCCCAGTTTCTTAATCACTTCAGAGAGAATGTATGAAGTTACTAAAGTGTCTGATTTCTCAAAGGATGGATCGTTCACGAGATAAGCTTTGTCGGCGCCCATGGCCAAGGTCTCTCGGGAAGTCATCGCGGCGTCTTCTGGACTAACCGTCACGACGATCACTTCTCCTCCCTGCTTCTCCTTTAATCGTATGGCTTCCTCCAAGGCGTTCTTGTCAAAATCACTTATTTTATGAGATGCGCCCGCGGCAATGATAAGTCGCGTAGCTGAATCCACTCTTAACTCGGTTACATCAAGGGCATGTTTGACGCACACAATTATTCTGGGCATCAGGAAAACTCCACAACATTTACGATGCTTTACAAAATGAAAACAGTTAAGAGTTTTGGTGGAAACTGTTAGAAAAACCTATATGCCTTCAGAATTAGCTGGAACACCAGTCGCGTGCGCGCATTCAGGATACAAACCCTTTGAGAGAACCCTTTATTCCAGCTCTTGTAAGCAAGTCAGTGGCAACTTGCCGAGCTCTCTTCAACACTTTAACTTCGTCTAATTTTTTGAAAGATCTGTTTTCCACTATAATTTTCCCGTCAATAATGACTGTGTCTACGTCATCTCCGGTCGCCACCAACGGTATTCTGGTCATGATATCGAATAACGGGACAAAATACGGTTTGTTCAGGTCGATTAAAATGACGTCCGCCTTTTTGCCTACGTCAAGGGAGCCTATCTCATTCTCTAATCCAAGGGCCTTAGCCCCATTTATCGTGGCCATCTCCAGAATTTTTTTGGGTGGAAGAACGTTTGGATTCATGTTGTGAGCCCTTTGCCATAAAGCTTCGAATCGCAATTCAGCCATCATGTCCTGTCTTATCCCCTCTGCTCCAATTGCAACATTTATCCCCTCGTCGAGGAGCATTGGTACCGGGGTTAGACCGCAACCCATCTCCATGTTAATTGATGGGCAATGGACAACGTTGGATTCTGTTTCCCGAAGGATTCGAAAGTCATTTTTGGTAAGTATCACGCAATGCATCAATATGGCGTCCGGCCCCATGAAGTTCATGCCATGCAAGAACTCGATAGGGGTCTTGTCATACTTTCTGCGAATTTCTTCAACTTCTCCTGGCGTTTGGGATATGTGGGTGCAAACCAAAACATTGTGCTTGTCGGCAAGCTCGCGAGCAGTCTCATAGGATTCTTTGGAACATGAAAATGGAGAAACTGGACCGATCACCACTTGAATCCTTCCATCAGCAGCACCATTCCACATTTTTATCTGCTTTGGAATCTCCTTGACGGCGTGATCCCTCGACTCAACTATGGCTTCATAGCCCATATCCATGATGCCTCTAACGAATACTCCTCTAATCCCAGACATCTCGAACGCACGTATCACTTGGTCAGCCAATCCAGGTTTATGAAAATTGTAGAAGTGATCAGTGATAGTCGTTGCCCCCGACTTTACTAATTCTAAGATCGACGACATCGCCCCTGCATAAACGTCATCAGGCGTCAGGCTCTCTGTGACAGGCCACGTTACTCTTCTAAGCCTCTCCCTTAGAGGCCATTCTCCACCAGCGCCCCGGTAAAGCTTGAACCATAAATGCGCATGAAGATTAACTAGTCCTGGCAGTACCGCCTTCCTATGTGCGTCAATAACTCTTTCTGGCTTATACTTATCCTTTATTTCACTCGTTTTTCCTAAATCGATTATTCTACCATTCTCTATNATTATCGCTCCATCTTCAACTATTCTCCGCTCCTCATCCATAGTAACGATCAAACCATTTTGAATNAAAAGACTGCTCAACTTTTGNTCCTCCGAATATTTTATCGTCAACNGGCAATATAATAATTNTATNTTNCTGAAAAAGCCTCAACCACGTACCAACACTCAATAGANTAAGGCGACATTGGNATAAATGTACCGTNACCCAGATGTCCAATGATTTCTCCGTGGNTAGCGATAACTTCTCCCCTGACCATCGTTAATGTAGGATAGCCCTTGAGTTTCATCCCNTCATAAGGTGTCCAACCAACTTTATAATGAAGCATATCGGCACTGATCACAGTCTCTTTTTTTAGGTCAATTATCACAATATCTGCATCGGAACCTAACTGAAGCACACCCTTCCTTGGATATAGATGGAAAATCTTCCCAGGTCTTTCACAAAGCATCCTACACAAATCTTGCAAAGAAATTAAACCCTTGTTCACCCCTTCGCTAATCATAAGTGACAACAAAGTCTCTACACCCGGTATCCCNCCAGGAGCCTTCCAGATGTCTCTCCACCCCGCCTCTTTTTCTTCCCTTGTGCCTGGAGCATGATCAGTTGCCACGATGTCCACTATACCCAACTTTAATCCGTGCCATAAGGAGAGAGCGTCATCCTTGGACCTTAATGGAGGGGTCATTTTCAAATATGGTCCAAGTTTCTGCATGTCTTTCTTTGTGAAAATTAAATAGTGGGGGCACGTTTCGGCTGTAACTTTTTGTCCACTGGCTTTTGCTTTCTCCAGCAATTCGACTCCTCGCCTTGTAGTCATGTGGGCGATGTGAATGTGTACACCAAGCCGTTTAGCTAATGTTATTNCTTTGTTTACGGCCTTATNTTCTGCTACGGCTGGCCTGGACTCTATATGTGCCATCGGGTCCTTTCTACCCTGTTCTTTAAGTTTGTTCGTCTTTTCGGAAACAACGTCGTCGTTTTCAGCGTGAACAACAAGAACTCCATTGTATTTAGCGACAGTTTTCATAACTTGAATAAGCGTCTCATCTTCAACTTTAAAGGGAGCACACGTGAAAACCTTAAATGACTTTAAGCCAAGTTTCACAACGGNTGGAATCGCATCCACATTCTCCTTTACTATCATTCCAGAGTGAAAACTGAAATCAATTAGCGAATTTCTCTCACCAACCCTAATCTTTTCCTTAATGAGACTTGTGAGCACAGGTTTTCTAAGCGGCATATCAATTACAGTGGTCACGCCACCCGCCGCAGCCGCTGTTGTTCCCGTAATAAAATCTTCGCGGTAAGTGTAGTCGGGGTCATATATATGCGAGTGAGCATCTATAACGCCGGGTAGAAGGAAATTTCCCTTAGCATCGACGGTTTCTTCAGCCTTTGGTAAACGAGGAGCCTTGGCTATGGCAACGATTTTTCCATCATCTATAGCTATTCCTGCCTCAAATATTTGATAAGGAGTAACAATCTTTCCATTCTTAATCACGGTGTCAACTACCGTAGTTTCCACCATTCCGGTATCAGTTCACAGAATAGTAGCTGTAAAGATGATTAATTAAATTATGGTTACCAGTAGAAGACAGCCCTTGTTGGACAGACAGTAGTGCATAAACCACAACTGTAACATTTACCCTCGTCTATCATAACCCTGAACTTCTTAGGTTTAGTTTCTTCGATTTTAACTGCCTCATACGCACAATATCTTTCGCATAGATTGCAACCAATGCAAAGATCTTCATTAATGAGAGGAGGATCCGTTTTTAACCTTGACTCTTTGGGTAAATATTTCAAGGCCATTCCGCGCATATCCTCAATGGAGTCGTAGCCGTGATCGCGCATAAATTGTTCAATTTCCTTCGCTACTTTGCCATATATGCTTGGCCCATGTAAAATGGATCCTGTACATATTTGGACAGCCGAGGCTCCAGCCATGATGTGTTCAACAGCGTCTGCTCCCTTCATTATTCCGCCGCATCCTAAAACAGGAATCTTTACAGTACGTGCAACGTCTGCGACGTATCGAATAGCAAGCGGCTTTAAAGCAGCTCCTGACATCCAGCCATAGCCGGATTCACCGCCGAGCACAGGCCTTCCAGTTTCAATATCTATATGCAGACATGGTCCGTAAGTGTTTATTGTAACTATGCCATCAACCCCAACTTTTTCTAACTCCTTTGAAAACTCTATGGGATTAATTATGTGTGGACTGAGCTTCGGGAAAATGGGGACTTCAACTGATTCCCTCAGCGCCTTGGCGATCTCAATGATTGGCTTATAATCAAAACCAACGTAGTGAAGAGAGAATTCTATTCCATCCACACCTGCCTTTTCCACTAGTGGCCCAAGTTTCCTAAGATCACTGGCACTATACCCTACACTGGCAATCACTGGCAATCCTGTCTCTTTAGCTATTTTATATTCCGTCTCAACCCATTGTTGATAAGGTATATCTGACCATGTCTCAGTATTTAACAGGCCCACATATACGCGTTTTTTATCAAGGACTGAAATGTTTGGCCTTGGAACAACACCAGGAGCAATGCTTATCGTTTTGGCTACGAGGGCCCCAACGCCTCCTTCTGCTTGCTTCTTAAGAGTAATCCCATCTCTTGTAGTGGGTCCAGGTGCCGTCATGGTTGGATTTCTTAGGCGAATCCCAGCGATTTCCACAGAGAGGTCTACTTTACTCAAACGGTGCACTTCCTAGTTAATGATTAATTTTACTTTTTTAGCAGACGCCCGCTAGGTGGAAACTTTGCTTCTTTTATTTTTTTAATAGTCTTCACTAGGTTGTTGACGGTAAACTCGTAATCGCGCTCACCTTTTTCAGCTGTTGCTATTCTGGCATCGCCATCGTAGCCCATAGGCGCCCATTCCTCGGTGCTAAGGAATATTTCTAGACCGTGATATAGGTATGGCCTTGGTTGACCTACCTGTTCTATGACAGCCTCATCAACTTCTCCCATGCTCGCCTTTGACAGATCCACAGGCCCACCTGCTGCCATGACTAAGGCCATTTCTTCGGCTCCACCGTGTCCTTTTCCCTTGAAGGGGTCCTCTGTGTATAGATCGTCCACTTCTTTGACCCCTCTAGTGAGGTCCCAATAAGTACAGGCAGCAATCATAACTTCGGGGTGTTCCGCGCGGAATTCGTAGGATGCGATGTCGATAGCCGGCGCGTTGCCATCGTGGCCGTTAACAATCATTATGAATTTGACGCCGTTTCTCACTAAGCCGTTAAAAATATCCTTAAGNANTTCGGTGAGTACTTCGCATCTNATTGAAATGGTTCCAGGAAAGGTTTCGTGTAATAGGGAGTACCCAAAGGGTATNAATGGAACGACAACTGCGTTAAGTCCCTCTGCGTTAAGTTTGTCTGCGGCTCTCTTTGCAATCTCCTGAGCGATTATCGCATCGGTCCCTAATGGTGCATGAGGGCCATGGAATTCACAAGAGCCCAAGCCAATTAGGGCTACGTACGCGTTTTTATAGTGGTCGACGACTTCTGCACCGATTACTTCATGTAATGTTTTAGCCATTTAAATCACCTTGCAGATACATTTTACTTCGACTATTAAAAATTTGCGCGCGCAATCCATAAGTTTCTTAAACCAAAATTAGATACTATTCGCGATATGGAAGGGTGGAAACATGGCAAGTTTAGTGATAGAAAATGGGTTAATCGTAACCATGGATGAACAACGACGAATCCTTAAGCGGGGAACCGTAGCCGTTGAAGATGGAAAGATCATAGGTGTTGAAAAGGCAAGCGAAGCCAAGGGAAAGTACAAAGCCGAAAAAGTTATCGACGCAACTGGGAAAATAGTGATGCCTGGTTTAATTTGCGCTCATCATCATCTTTATTCTACCTTTGCCAGAGGAATGTCAATTCCGGGCGAACCAGCAAAGAATTTCGTGGAGATATTGGAGAAACTCTGGTGGAAGTTGGATGACCTTCTGACCAAGGAGGATATTTACTACAGCTCCTTAGTCCCCCTGATAGAGTGCGTAAGAAATGGAACCACCACAATTATTGATCACCATGAAAGTCAATCTTATCAGAGTGGAAGTTTGGATGAAATTGCTAGGGCAGTAAAGGAAGTTGGAATTCGTGCTTCTCTCTGCTTGGGGACGTCTGACCGCTATGGAAGGGGAAAAGAGGGACTGGAGGAAAACGAACGCTTTCTCTCTCTCCTGAAATCTCAACCATCGGAACTTTTGAAGGGAATGGTTGGTCTGCATGCCACCTTTACAGTAAACGACGATACACTGGATGAGTCTGTTAGGATGGCAAGGAAATATGACGTTGGTATCCACGTTCACTGTGCCGAAGACAAGGCTGATGAAGATGAAAACCTGAAAAAATACAACATGCGAGTTATTGAGAGATTGAATTCACATGAAGCTCTGGGAGAGAAGTCTATCGCTGTTCACTGTGTTCACGTTGATGAAAAAGAGATGAATATTTTGAAAGCCACAGGGACCAATGTGGTTCACAACCCTGAATCAAATATGAACAACGCCGTCGGTTGCGCCGATGTTCTGGGAATGATGGAAAAGGGAATTAATGTTGGCTTGGGTACTGATGGAATGAGTTCAGATATGCTCGCTCAGATGAGATGTGCCTATCTCTTGCAACGCCACGAAAAAAAGGATCCCCGGGTTGCGTTTTTAGAAGCACCTGCAATGCTCTTGAACAACAACCCCAAAATTGTAGAAAGGGTTGCTGGATGGATAGTCGGGGAAATTGCAGAGGGCGCCTTGGCAGACATAGTTTTGATTGACTACTTTCCTCCCACCAGCTTAAACGAGAACAACTTTCTGGGTCATCTGATCTTTGGCCTAGTTGATGCGACTGTGGATACGACTATATGCAATGGAAAGATTTTGATGGAGAACAAGAAATTGGTGGACTTGGACGAGAAATCCATTACCCAGAAAGCTTCCCAACTGGCTTCGGAGCTTTGGAAGCGTCTTTAGGTATTTCAAGGGCGGAGTTTAATTATAATTTTCTTAGCACCCTCTCGGTGTATCCGTTTACCTATTTCTTCGAGACTCTTCAGATTTTCAGTTATTCTCGCAAAAAGGTTGTCTGGCGCTGGTCCGAAACGCGCCCGAAGCTGGGCCTGACCATAGATGATTTGAAGTTCTTTAAGATTAGAATTTAAAGCTACGTCTCCGCGAGAGGGGTATACCGTCTGGTTCTCTGGTTCAAGTTTGTCTGGAATTTCACGGCACTTAAAGAACAGCATGTCCCCGGACCAAGTAGCGTGAAACACTTCGCCTTCCAGCGGTAAGAGGTTAAGGACCGCTTTACATGTCTTTGGAGCCTGCTCTTCTAACAGAGTAGCCAAAAACACCGAGTCATCAATTTTTATTTCCAGTTTTCTAACCAAATTGATCACCCACTAAAAATGCATTAGCCCATTGGATTTTTACTCATGGTTAAAGCCAGCACGGCCATTTTCGTATACATGCCGTTTTCAGCTTGATCGTATATTACGGAATGGGAACCGTCCATAACCTCATCCGTTGCCTCTTCCCCTCGAAGGACTGGTAACACATGGGTTACAATTCCATGCTTATCCATTAAATCCACAAGCTCTTGTGTAAGTGTCCAGTCTTTATGCTTACTATGAAGTAAACCTTCGTTTTCCACACCGAACTTAGATACACCTTCCTTGAGCAACGCCGTGCTAGCCCAATTTCTTGGAAACACTGCATTTGCTCCTTCTAGGGCGGACCTATAATCATTGCTGATTTCAAAGCGTCCACCGTTGTTAATAGCGTTCTCTTTAGCAGTATCCACTATTTTATGGTCAATTTCGAAACCTAGTGGATGAGCTAAAACCACATCCATCCCAAAACGCGTCATAATCAACGCTTCTTCTTGGATGCTACATCTTCCCCTAAACTTCTTTGAATAACCCCACATGATCACGTATTTCTTTCCTTGAACTTTACGTAGTTTCTCTCGAACAGTCATAAAGTCGGCCATTCCTTGGGTTGGATGATAGGTACAGCAAGCCATGTTTATAACCGGAATTTCAGCGTTTCGAGCATACTCCCGAATGATACGGTTGCCGAGTCCATATTTGTAGTCTATTGCATTGTCGAGGATTCGCACGCCAATTCCGTGGCCATACTTTTCGTACATCTTTGCAACGTCTTTAACTGCTTCACCAGCCCCGATTCTCGTCGTGCTCACATCGATAAAAGCTGCGTGTCCTCCTAGTAGCGTTGTGCCAGCTTCAAATGCGGCCCGGGTTCTAGTTGAAGAACCGTAAAAAACCATGAAGAAGTTTTTCCTTTCCAAAGGCTCTGGTAGCTTCTCTCCTCGGCGATACGTTCTCTTAAATTCCGTAGCAATCCTTAATGTCTCTTCGATTTCATCTACTTTCCAATCTTGGGTTGTTATTAAATCTCTTCCGTATAGATCTGAATGCGTCATCCGTTCAACCGCTCCATTTAGTTTTTAGCTTTAAGCAATTTTAGCTTTTAACCTCCACCT
>JGI2173J19968_10000087_pt1 | contig 29201 bp, 24 predicted proteins | sample DeeMarSWOR136_30_FD_19968 | JGI IMG/M metagenome (IMG submission 19968) | reverse complement strand
CCATCTGGTAACGTATAACCATTTGCATCTATTCCATTGAATGTAACAGTAATGTTTTTTGCATTTATACCAGTCGTTGCTTCATTAGGACTATAAGTAAATGTTGCTGGTTCACTTACCATATTAATTTTACCATCGTGTTCATTTTCACCTGTATTGTTTTTTGCTTCTATTTTTAGGGTACCTGGGAACCATATAATTTCACCTGTTACTACCCATTGATCTCCATCCTCTGCAAATGATATCGTTTGTTTTAAATCATCATCTGAGTCATATAGTTTACCTATCACCGTATCTATATCATCTACAATTTCTCCGTCTGGACCTGTTACTTCTAAAGATACATCTTGCTCTATACCTACTGTCAGGGTTTGATTAGCGATATCAGGTGCTATGATTGAAATATTTAGATCATGAACCGGGGCGATTTCCACAATATCATACATATAATAGCTACCAGCTTTTGCCGCACATACTATAAATCCAACCTCATCTAAGTAGTCTTCATCTGGGTAAAAATCAAATTCTCCATTTGCACCATTTCCAGCTGTGCCATCTCCAGTCGTATAATTTACATTTGATTGTACAACCCAGTTTTCATCAAATAATGTTAAAACAACCTGTGCATATGCTCCATTAGTAACAGTCACTGTTATAGACTCTGTTGATTCAACTTCGATTTCTAAATCATCTCCTACTGATGTTGTTACCGATCCTAATAGACCATCAATTGTAAAATCTTTTGTTGCCGTGGCATTTTCAGTATCATTAGTTGCAGTTATAGTAAGTGTACCTGCTTTTTTTGGCGATATTGTTACATTATACCATCCATCTCCTTTATCATTTAAATATTCGTTTTCAGATGGAGTATCACTTTCGTTTATTAATATATCCAGCCCACATCCAGTTATTTCAAGTGTTGCATTCATTGGATCATCTTGAGAATCTCCATATATTTTTAATATGAAATAATCTGAACCATTTTGCCATTTTGCATTGGCACCATAAGCAGTTATTTCAGTTACCTGTACAGAATCTACCATTGTTCCTTCTATTACTAAATTCATTTCAGCCGGTGATACAACTGGTAATGATGTGAATCCAGTTATATTTGCAAGTAAGTCATCATTTGTATATTTAGGACTATAAGTTCCTGTCTCACCAGCAAGAGGACCTTCCTTTGCAATAGAGGTTAAATTACCTGGCCAGCTAGCCCATACTTTTGCTGTACCTGTATCATTAAAACGCCATTCAAATTCATACCAAGCCTTCTGATCATTATATCTTGTAACATTTGTCCAATCAGCAACAGTAACTATGTCATTATCATCATATTCTATACCATTATACCAGCTTTTTAATCCAGTTAAAGAGATATTCATATTTCTATATTCATTTTCTTTCATCCATGATGCATTTGCAACTGTAACATTTATAGTTTGTACAAAACCAGATATAATATCTGTGCTAGTTACTATTGCAACAGCTGCAGTACCTTTGGTATCTACTTCAAATGATCCATATGATAAAAAGTCTGTAATATCTAATGTTGTGTTTTCGTTGATTCTATAAGACCCTGAAGTTTCTTGAGTACCAACATACCATGTTCCAGCACTACCATAACCTTTTCCAGAGCCTGTTTGGACAGAAAATGAATATCTTCCACTAGACATAGTAGCTCCAAACTGTATGGGATAATAACCTCCATCTATTGGAGTATATAGATAAACAGGATAATTAGATATAGAATTCCCTTGCCCATCGTAGATAAATCCATCGACATTTATGGTGTCACCCCAAGTTGCTGATGTGGGAAGTGTTGAAGTAAAATTAAGTTTCACTGGTAATGTAGCATTCGAATAATTAAAACCAATAAATTCTTCATTTGATACATTTACCCACATATAATATTCATAATTATCAGTATCATCGAAAATAGTTTGTTTTCTGCTAATATCAAAATCTGCCTTTCCAGTTGTTATACCTGTTTTTATATAAGCTGAACCAAGTAATTCACCATCTGGTTTGTGTATAGAAATACTTAGATCCTCATCATTTAAAAGTACCCATCCGGAACCTGTCCAGTTATATACATTTATCCAGAAGTAATTATATGTTGTATTATAAATTATATTATCTAACCATTTTCCATTATGATTATATCTTACATCATAAAGGTTAGATATTGTAATTGTTGTGTTAGTACCAGCAACTTCAGTTCCAGTTTTATCAAAAAGTCTAATACTCCAATTACCTAATGGATTACTACCAATCGCACTCCAACCAGGTACATGCACATCCAATGAGATACACCCATACTTATCAGATTTCGTATTACCGTCGATTTTTAGATTCCTCCATTGAGTTCCATTCCAAACCTTAACATAATATTTTTCAGAAGTGTTAAGACTGTTATCAACCACTTTAATAGTAATAATTTCTCCACATGTCAATCCTAGTGGAATACCATTTACTGTTCTATTACCATCATCAGAAATATCAATAGCTGTGGCACCAGCATTTCCAATTATTTTAAAATTTGTTACCTGATTTATGACTACCATAGCAGAAAAAATCAATGCAAATACAACTATTGTAGCCAATATCTTCTTACCTATCATCTCATTTTCCTCCTAAATTTGCATTATATTCTCTTAATGTAAGATCCAGTTTTAGACATTATTAGTCCACACCGCGAACTAATAGGAAAGTCCATAAAGCTATCTAATAAATGTATGAACTTTCAGCATCCGTGTCCTCACCGGACCCTCTTTTCACCCTAAATAATTACCTTCTTTATAAAAGTTGCGTTTTTCCTTATCTTACATACAAGTTTACAAGAATATGTATCTGATAAATTACCTGCATAATAATTCAAATTTTTTAACAAAAATATTTTTTATTTTTGTTTGATAATAATTATTTTTTGTTATTAACGGTCTTGTGGTGTATTTACTTCCTCAATTATCTTCATACCAGCAGATACACCATCTATTGAATGAATAACTGCGCCACATTCAGAAATTTCTTTTTTAACTCTTTGATAATCTATATTAGTACCTTCAATGGTAATTTTAATGCTATCAGTTTCGGCATCAACTTCTTCAAGAGATATATTAACACCAGTAATTCCTTCTAATCCACCTAGTTTTTCTGCTATTTCAATAATTGAAGGAGAATGAGGCTTTAATACATCTAGAATTATTCGTTTTATTGCAGTCAATTTAATCTCCAAACGCCTATCTCAGTCCAATTAATAAATTTTTTTATTAAATATTTTTATTTCGAATATTGATATTAAAAAAAATATTTTTTTATTTCCAAATATAACCTTAACTAATAAATATAGCTATGTTTATTTGGGCTTTGCATTCCCGCCTTAGCTCAGTCTGGCTGGAGCGGCCGGCTGTAGACCCTATGGCCGTGACCGGCAGGTCCCCGGTTCAAATCCGGGAGGCGGGATTTATATACCTTTTATTTAATCCATTGACTCATTCATTATCTATAAACCAAGATTTTATCATTAAAATAGGATAATTATGAAAAAAAATGGAATAAAAATAAAAAAGGAAAATGCTGAAAGATTTAGAAAATATCTAATTGAACAGAATCTTTTAATAAAAGATCTTAAGATAAATAAGGATGAAGAATTTGTTTATTTTCCAGTCAATGATTATCCAAATAAAATCTCATCTTTTGAACCTGTGAAAATGGAATTTGAAAAAATCAAAGAGAAACCAAAATCATACAAGGATATAGCACTAATTCCAGCTAAATTCAAAAAAAAATTACCAACTTCTTATGATGTTATAGGAGATATTCTAATTATAAAAATTCCAAAGGAATTGATGTATTATAAGAGACAAATTGGAAAGGCTTTAATGAAGGTTAATAAAAATATAACTACTGTTTGCCATACCAACCCTGTAACCGGTGAGTTTAGAACACATAATCTAGAGGTTATATCTGGTAAAAAAAGCACTTTTACAATTCATAAGGAATATGGTTTAAATTTTTATTTAGATATTAGTAAAGCTTATTTTTCCCCAAGACTTTCAGAAGAAAGAAAAAGAATAGCAGATCTTGTAAAAACTGGGGAAATTGTAATTGATATGTTTGCAGGTATTGCACCTTTCTCAATTATGATTGCTAAATATGCAAAACCAAAAATTGTATATGCATTTGATAAAAATAAAGATGCAATAAATTATGCTCTTGAAAATATTAGGTTGAACAAAGTTATTGATAAAATCGAAATGATTCATGCTGACTCAAAAGATATTAAAAATGTTCTTCTTAAAAAAGTATCAAGAGTTGATAGAATTATTATGAACCTTCCATTTACTGCTCATAAATATTTTCCTAATGCATTATCGCTTATTTCAGATAGATGTGTTATTCATTATTACACAATTATTGAAGAAAAAAAAATTAAAGGAAGACTTAAAGAACTAGAAAAGATGGGACATGAAAATAAAATATNGTATACAGAATGTAAAATTAGAAAAATAAAAACTTATTCACCTAGAGAATTTTATATAGGAATTGATATTACTGCAAAGAAAAAAATGCCGATGTAGCTTAGCCCGGTTGAGCGGCTGACTTGTAATCAGCAGGTCGAGGGTTCGAATCCCTCCATCGGCTTTATAATATTCTTTTTCTATTGATAAACAAAATTATCATAGCAATTATTAAAAATAATAATTCAAAACCTGGGGAACCAGAAGATTTCTTTGCTTTTATTTTTATAACTCCAGTTGCAATATCTGAGTACTCACCATCAGAAACAGTTAAAGTAACAGCATAAGTCCCACGTTGTGGATATTTATAACTAGTTGAAGTACTATTGGAATTTTGACCGTTACCAAAATCCCATAAATAAGTCAGATCATCCCCATCTGGATCATAGGTTTCGCTACTATCAAAGTATATTTGTTCACCTGCTCTTGCTGTTTCTACAAAAATCATCTTGGCAACTGGTGGATCATTTTCCTGTGTTCCAACTGAAACAAATGTGTTACTTGAGGTACTACTACCGTCATTATCAATTATTGTTAGTGTGACTTGATATTCCATAGGATTTTCATATAAATGGGTTGGATTTTCCTCCAAGATTTCACTTGATCCATCTCCAAAATTCCATCTATAAAAAGCAATTGTACCATCAGGATCATAACTTCCGGTTGAATCGAATTGAACTAAATCACCTACTTGTGTAAAATATGGTCCACCCGCAATAGCTATTGGTGGGTCATTATCTGGGGGTGTTTTGCGAGTCGAAAAAATAAAAGGATCAGACTTATTTTGTAAAAGTCCATCATCTACAATCACATACCATGTAAAAACTGTATTGTATCCTTGATAAAACAAACATTGTACCTCTGTATCGTTTAGAACATATTTAACTGGATTTGGACTGCTACTTTTTATAAGTGTATAATCATCCCCTCTATAAAAATAAACCGTTAGTTTTTCACTATCAGGATCTTCAACATGAACCTTTAATGTTATAGTAAGACCCACACCATCCTCAAAATCTTCAGGACTTGGGTTATCAGGTTTATTTGGAGGTTTTAAAAAATATCCAAGAGGATATTTATCGACAACGCCATTCTTCGAGTAATAATCATCGCCTATACCATCCAAATCCTTATCAATATAGTTATAATCAGACCAATAATTACCATTAGATTCATTATACCACTGATTTTCTCCAAGATCTTGTGCGGATTTTCCGTTTTTAATAAATTTATTTAGATAGATTATGTTAAGACTTGTTCCTATTTGAGCATATATCCCTGATGCGGACTGTTTTTTTAATGTATTATTAATAATTAAGTTATTATTACCATATACTAAAATTCCCCTTACGTTTTTTTCCATTGTATTATTTCGTACTATACAATTCGAAGATTTTAGATAAATACCATCACTTATGCTATCTTTCAAAACATTCATGTTTATAATACTATCACTGCTAGACCCCAAATATATTGAATAATGAGTCGAATTAATTATTGTATTATTTGTAATGTTTATATTATTAGAGGTTTGAACATATATACCTGATTTACTATCAGATATATTATTTCCATATAGCCTGTTTGTACCAGTCGAATATTCTGTTAATATGCCATATTCTGAACAATTCGATATTTCATTGTTAACAACATCATTGTTAAGGGAGGATGAGATGTATACACCAATCTTTGTGTTATTAATCTCATTTGAACTAATCAAATTATCAGTTGATTTTGGATGTACATATATACCATAACTACTTGTGTTAAAAATATTATTGTTATTTATTCGGTTATTATCTGACTTTAAAAAAATAAGGGCACCAATTGGTGAGGTTGTGGTATTATCACTGTCACTAACAGTAACATATTCTAAGGTTACTTCATCTGCTGTTATTTCAACTACATATCTATAATCATATCTATAATCAATTATTGTTTCAATTTCATCAATACTTCCAACAATTTTTAATTGTTTATTAATAATTATTTTTTCTTGATATAAACCTCCGAAAATATAAATTGTATCTCCATTACTTGCAGCATCTATTGCTTCTTGAATAGAAGTGTAAGGTTTTTCAGCTGTGCCAGTACTTGTCCCAAAATAAGACTCATTTACATATATTTCTTTGCTTTCTGCTTTGCAGTAATCTGAGGTTATTGGAAATACTGCGATAAAAACTATTAATGTTATTAATCCTATCTTTAATAATTTGTAATTTGTCATCCACATCATCTCCTATTTGAAGAGATAAATCAGATAGTATGATTTATAATTTTCTCAAGTCTTTAATCCCACAAAAATAATTATGTTTATTAATAGGTTCTTTAATCGTATTTTTAATATGAGGGTTTGTGTCGGGGGAACATTTGACAGGTTCCATAAAGGTCATAAAACTTTGATAAAAAAGGCGTTTGAAATTGTAGGAAATTCTGGTACAGTTTTTATTGGTCTTGCAAAGGGAGATTTAGTTAAAAATAAAAAAAATATTAGACCTTTCTATATGAGGAAAAGAGAATTAGAAAAATTTCTCGTTAATAAAGGATTTAATAATCAATCAATAATTGTCCCTATAACAAATAAATATGGTTTAACCTTGGATGAAGACTTTGATGCTATTGTTATATCACCAGAAACAGAAAAGATTGCTATAAAAATCAATCAAAAACGTGTTTTAAAGGGTAAAAAACCTTTGAAAATCATAAAAATTCCTTATATTCTAGCAGAGGATGGCAAACCGATAAGCACGACAAGGATAAAAAACAAGGGAATTGATGAAAATGGAAATATTCCTCAAAGACATTAATTTAATAAAGGGGATTTTATTACATCGCTAGAAAAGGTGATTGTAATTGACATATTTAATCTTTGAAGTAAAATCAGATGAAATTGGTAAAATAAACAAGTTAATCAAAGATGATCTTATAAGCAGACAAAGCATACTCACCAGAGATTCAAGTTCTTTAAACATGAAAGGTAACTTTTCGTATGTAAAAATTGAGGGGAGTGCTGACGGTCTTAAAAGAGCAAAAGAGCTTGCAAAAGAACTTGAACTTAAAAAATTGGATGAAAAAAAGGCAAAAGGTATAAATAAAAAAATGGAAGAACAAGAAGAATCTGCTGCTTCTGGTATGGGTATGATATTTGATTAAATCTTCCAATATCTATCCATTTCGTTTTTAATCTCCTTTATTATTTCATTTACATTTTCTTCTTCTGTTGCTGAATCCTTAAAATCTACTTCATTACCACTCATTTGTCCCAATTGAGAAACAAAACATTTACCTATCCAATTAAGATTATATCCACCTTCTAATGAACATACAATTTTTCGTTGAATTTCTTGAAGTTTAGCAATTATATCTCCATAAAAATTAGTTGTTAATCTCAATCCACCTAAAGGATCCAAGTGATGAGAATCATAACCTGTTGAAATGATTATAATATCAGGATTAAATTGTTTTGCTATTGGTAGAAAAATTTCATCTGTAAGCTTTAAAACTGAATTATCACCATTTCCATAAGATAATGGTGCGTTAACATTGTAACCCTCTCCCTCACCAATTCCTATTTCATTTGTATCTCCAGTTCCTGGATAATGTGGTGATAAATGAAATGATTCATACAATACATCCTTCCTATCATAAAAAATATCTTGTGTGCCGTTCCCATGATGAACATCGAGGTCAAAAATTAATATCTTATTTCCTTGTTTTGCAAGTTCATTTGCAGCTATTGCTGCATTGTTAAAAAGACAGAAGCCCATTGACCTATTCTTTGTTGCATGATGGCCTGGAGGTCTTACTAATGCAAAGGCATTGTCAGCATCTCCCTTTATAACATTTTTACTTGCTTTAAGTAGTCCTCCTGCTGCAAGTCTAGCTGTTTCATAATCTGAATTGCATACATAAGTATCCATATCTATCCATGCCTCATATTCAGTGCTCATCTCCTTTATTTGTTCGATCATTCTATCTGAGTGTACATCATATAAAAGGTCTTCAGGAAGTATATCTGGTTTAATAAATTCTAAATCATTGTAAAATGATGATTTCTTAATCTCTTGCACCATTACATTTAGTCTTTCTGCATTTTCGGGATGCCCTCTATTGTTGTGTTTGCTAAATTCTTCTGAAAATACTATTTGAGTTGACATAAATATCAATAACAGAAAACGTTACCCTTACATATAAATCATAACATTTAATTTAAGTAGAAGAAGTATATTTGGACTTAAAATAAAAGAGTTGTAAGTTGTGAAGAATTTGTTAATAGGAATCTCACCAGAATATCTTTATATGTATGGAAAAAATCCAAAATTAATTTCAGATTTACATAGACCATATTTTTTAGCTTTTTGTCCAAAGGATAGAAATATCGATACAGAACGAAGAGAACTTATAAAAAAATGGAAGGATAATAAATCATCTAATGAGTTCTTATCAAAAATTGAGGAAATTGGTGAAGTTGAAAACTATAAAAGTTTTTGGGATTTTGATGTAAGGAGAAAAATTTTTAAGGTTTTTACAAAAAAATCATACTTCGTACCAGAGGTAAGTGACTATCTATTCTTCAATTATGGTTTATATACAGCTGAGCACGATATTCCATATCAACAGAGAGCATTAGTAGATCTGGCTGCAGAAGGAAAAACCTGGCTTTTTGATACAAATGGAGAAAAAAAGAAACTAAAGGTTTTAGTATATGATATTGAAACATCTGAATTTGAAAAAGGTAAAGAAAATATTCCAATTGATATAATAGGTTATTCAGATTTTGATATAGTTTTTAATTCAAATAAAAATCTGGAAAATGAAGAATTTAGTTTTGATATCTTAGATTGCCCATCTGATTGGAAAAACATTGAAGTAAACCAGCTTATATCTCGTAATATCGATGAAGAAATTGATAATCTTTTAAATTTTTGCGAAATTGTCTGCAAACACGATATAATATCTGGTCACAATATAATTGGTTTTGATAATTTACAAATATTTAATAGACTTAACTGGATTTTAAAATCACAAAGAAACCAATTATCAGATGAAAATAGAAAATCACTTTATAATTTTGTCAATAAATATAGCAGGCCTGATAAATCCTTTTATTTTGGAATCCGTTCTGAAGCAGTACAATTCTATCCCTGTAGTCTTGATACATATCTAGGGGTTAGAAAGTTCTATTCTTTCTTAAATGACTTTTCCCTTAAATCAGTAGCCCCTTTCCTAGGCGTTGAGATTAAGGATAGGATAATTTTAACTCCTTCTCAAATCAAAATAGATGACAGAACTCTGAAATATAACAAACAGGATGTTCAAGAGCAGTTGGGAGTAACTCTTAATCTAATTCAGCAGTCTTTACCCCTGGCCTTTACAACATGTATGCCTTTTGATATGCTGCTTTCCTCTGGAGCGGTAAATATGTGGGACCATATGTCTCTTATAAGAGCATCTGTTCAAAAAAAGATAATGCCCCCTATTTGTAGGGTGTTGTCTATTGCATCTATCCTATTAAGATATTTCAAGGATTGTGAAAATAGAGATGAAATTGTAAGGCAATCAAAAAAAATAAAGGATCAATTGTCAAAGGACTTTGTTCGAGTTATAAAATACGGGCATGAGATGCCAAAATGGATGGAGGATCCATATGTTATTTACAATGAGAATGCAACAGACCCTGATGAAAGAATAAATTATCATATGCCAGGTGGTATGACAATAAAACCTGACAAAGAGGCATTTTCACATTTTATTCCTTGGTGGTATGTAGTTGTTGCAGATGTTGGTGCCATGTATCCAACTATTCTAAAAGCTATGAATATTGGTGCTGATACTGTAAGACTAGCACATAAGACTGAAATCCCTGACGATTGGATTTGGTTAAAAAAAATTCCTAATCGTTTTTTAAGGAAAAGAGATGTACACTGGAGGGAAATTACAAAAGAAGATACTTTTGCAGATGAAGGATTTATGCTTGGAATCAAAATAGACGATAAACCAGGTGTTGTAAATTGTGCTATGACTGGAATTATGAATATGATTGCAAAGACAAAAGATGAACTGAAAGAAGCAAAGAAAAGAAATAATGAGGAAGAGTTGCAACACTTAAAGATGATGTATCAAAGTGTTAAAGGCGCTCGTAATGCCGGTAGTGTTGATTATTCACAAAGAGTTATTTTCATTAATTCAGAAGGAGAATATGAAAATATTAAAATCGGTGAATTTGTTGATAAAGCAATTGATAAATTTGGATATTTTACTGAGAAAATCAATGGTACTGAATTTGAAATTGCTGAAATTAAGGTTAATTGGAGAGTAGTTTCGGTAAATAAGAATGGAAAAATTGAAGTCAAGAGAGTAAAGCAAGCAGTTAGACATAAATGGAAAGAAAAACTTGTTAAAATCTCGACAAAAAGCGGATTTACAGTTGTTACTCCAAATCATAGTGTATTTACAATAAAAGATAAAACTATAAAAGAGATTTCAGCAGGAGAGATTAATGAAGATACTTTGCTTGTTCATGCAAACAAAATTATAAATATAGGAAAAAGTGAAAAAACATTTAATACTAGAATGGTAAATTTTTATAAAGGAAAAAAAGAGAAATTAGGAGATTGTTATGCAATCCCCCCCAAAAAAATTGAATATATCGACCCATCTTCAGATTATGTTTATGATATAAGTGTTGAGGATAATGAAAATTTTATTGATATGAATGGAGGTTTAGTATTACACAATACGCATGGCATTTTAGCTGCACCTAGTGTATCTGGTAGACAATTCAATCTTTGGGGAGCTACAACAATTACTACAAAAGGTCAATTTATAATGTCTGATACACTTGATTATCTTAAAAATAAAGGAATTCGTGTAATATATTTAGATACGGATGGTGCATATTTAGGATGTTCTCGTTCTGTAGGAAACATTCCTAATCTTTCAAAAGCACTGAAACTTGATGTTTCCAATGATGAAAACACTTGGATTACAAAACCAGATAAAGCAATAAAAGCAATAGAAGAATGCAACAACAAATGGCAGAAAGAACTGAATTACCCAGATTTTGAATTGGAACCAGAAATTCACGATAACATGATTTTTGTGAAACATAAGAATTATCTTATTTTTGATTCAAAAGATGATAAAATTGAGATGATCACAAAGGGTAATAATTTCAAGGGATCAGACAAAGCAGATATCGCAAGAAAAACTCTTAAAAAAATCATGATTGAAGTTCTAAAAGAAAATCCAACTTGGGAAGACGAAGAGGAAGCAAGACAATCTGTTAAAAATAGTATCATGAACAAAACAAAAGAAATAGTTTCAAAACTTGATTTAACAAAAGTTGATTTAGATGATCTAACACTTGTTCAATCAGTTCAACCAGCAAAAAGGTACAAATTAAATCAAGATGGATCCATCTCTGTATTTGGAAAACGCTCTCAAGCCCTTGAAAAGTTTATAGGTCAACCTATTAAAAGTCGTATTAAACTTAAATTTGTGGTCACAAAAAGACCGCTACCTGGAATTACAAAACCTTCAAAAAGCGGTGTAAAACCAATTGATTATATGTACCCTGTTGATTTTGTTAAAAGCAAGGGTGAAATTGATCTTGATTGGTATAAAAAAATGATTGAAAATTATATCCAGGGAGCATTTGGTTTATCTGATATTGCAATCACAGAGCAAACTGGACTTGATGCTTGGATGTAATAAAATATATTTTTATGTAAAACATAATCTAAATAAAGTTGTTTTATATTGGAAAATCTGTGTTAATTTATAAATTTTATAATCTTTAGGAGAAAAACAGGAGAGAACCTAAAAGAAAATTATTTATCCAAAGAATTGATTTAAAAATGGGGGACCTGGTATTATAAATTGGGGAGGTTTACTGTACCTGCTTTCCGCTTAGAGGCACATTCCTCCTATCAATGCATCCCGTCCCCCACTTTTCAATGTGAAAATTTACAGTTCTTTGGATTAAAAAAGAAAACATTGAGTTCCAACAATATTTTTAATTCTAATTTTTTAAGCATCTCTTCTTATGATTTTGTTGGAACAACAATATTTTTTATCCAAATAATGCGCCAAGTCCTGCAGCTGCCTCTTCTTCAGAAACCTCTTCTTCCTTTTTCTTTTTCTCTTTCTCTTCTTTTTTCTCTTCAGGTTTTCCCTCAGCAGATGCTGGTGCTTGTGCAGATGGTGCAGCAGCTACTGGAACTGCAGCAGACTCTATTGCTTTATCGATGTCAACACCTTCAAGAGATGCTGTTAAGGCTTTTATCCTTCCATCATCAGCCTTTACGCCTGCAGCAGTAAGTACTTTTTTTATATTTTCCTCTGTTATTTTTTTTCCTGCAGAGTGAAGAAGCATTGCACTATATATGTATTCCATTTTTACTTCCTCCTAAGTTGTTATATTCTTTAAAGCTAGTACATTTGAATGAGCTTTTAAAAGCAAATTCTTAATTGTTGTTTTATTTACAATCCCCTGCTTTATTGCAAGAGTAAATGCACTATTATAAGCCTTCATTAATAATGGTCTTATTGTTAGTTTATTAAACCAAGCTGTCTCGATTGCAAGATTAAATGAATTATTGTAGGCCTGTTTCATTTTTCCAATAAATTCATTAATGTTTATATCTAAAATATCAGGTTTGAAAATGTTGCCATCCTCAAAAACTGCATGTAAAGACATACCAATCTCAATAGGGAAGATTTCAAGGCGGGTAAGCATCTGTGCAACATCAGCAGGTATCTTTTCTCCCTCAGGGACAATAATCTTGTCAGATTTAATTACAACTTTTCCTTCCTGAATAGCTGCTGGAATTCCAGCTTTTTGTAGTTCACCTACAATAGGACCTGGTTTAAATGGTGTATCTCCCGCCTTTACCTTAATATCATAACGAGCTGTTTCACCGCCCTTTGCAGGTGCCATAGTTCTTGTGGCCTTAATTTTTGCAAACAACTTAAATGGATTCAACCCAGTAGAGATAATTGCTGTTTGACCAGTAATTGTTTCTTTTAATTGAGAAATACCCTTTACTTGTTTTTCAGCTTCATCAAGTGCCCTCAAAATTAATCTATTTTTTGCAGAACGAACAGTAGCAATATCATGAAGATTACTTCTCATCTGCTGCATTTGAGGAGCAGGAATTCCTCCAATCTCCACAATTCCAATAACCTTTTTTTCAGTAAGAAGATCTGTTAGTTTTTTTATCTCCCCATGTTTCCATTCTGCAATATGAGCCATAGTATGTTCCCCTAAATAATTCGCTCAGAAGGTCCCATGGTGGTCTTAACATAAACTGAACCAATATTCATTCGACCTTTTTCAAGCGCGCTCTCAATTCTTTTAATTATAGTATTAACATTATCAACAATATGATCATTTGACATATCTGCAGAACCAGCAACTGTGTGAAATGTTTTATTACTCTTTGATCTAACCTTTATAGAATTACGTAGATTTTTTACAATCCCTGTTAAATCTGCATTAGGTGGTACAGGTTTTGGCATCTTTCCTCGGGGCCCAAGAACTGTACCAAGAGTTTTACCAATGGTGGGCATAAGAGGAGCCTCGGCGATAAAGAACTCATATTCATCAGCAATTTTTTTAAATTTCTTTTTATCCTTTGAAAGATCTCCTATCTCTTCTGGTTTAATTAGAAAATCAACATGTTTTTTAGATTTTATAGCAAGTTCACCACTTGCAAAAAGAGCAATCTTAACATCTTTTCCTCTTCCATGAGGAAGAATGATTTCTTCATCGATACGATTTTTTGGGATGTTGAGATCAATATTTTTTAAGTTAATTACTAAATCAATATTTTGTTTGAATTTTCTATCTATTTTCTTAGATTCCTCTAAGATTTTTCCAACTGCCTCTGTAGTTTTATTATCTGTCATAGATATCAATCGGAGTGTTATGTATGCCATTTTCTACATAAAAAGGAGAAAATGTAGTTTTTGGGAATGATAACCCTATTTATAAAAGTTTGGTTAAAAAATTCAATCCTTTCTATACAGACGTTCGAGGACTAAATCAAGTATTTCTTCAGGGCCCCTAATTTTCTTTAATTCTTTTCTAATAATTAAAGGTGTACCTTCTATACTTGTTTTATGAACATCCTTATCTATAATAAGAACTGCATGCTTCTCTGTAACCTTTGAAATACTGCTTACAGCCTGTGCCTTTTTGAGCAGCTTTTTGTTATATTCATCTACACATGTAAGAAGAATTTTTCTTTTATCTTGACTTACAGCTTCAAAAATACATCTCTCTAGAGGAATAACCTTATAGCCCAACTTCTCAAGTATTGAAAAAACCTCCCTTTGAAACTTTCTAAAGAAATCTTTTTCTGGAGATAAAAATTGAACCTTATCTTTTAACTCTTTAGGTCTAAATAGATCAATTGGAAGGGTAATATTTGTTCCTAATGTATCTTCGATTCTAATAGCAACTTCAATAGTTGCATTCATCCCCTCTTCGTACATTTGAACCGTTCTTCTAGATACCTTTAGAGATCGTGCAAAGGATCCAAGAGATATATTCTGCTCGGATCTATATTTTTTAATTCTATCTTTATCAAGATTTACATATAAACCGCCTGGTGCAGCATAAACTTCAAGGGATATTCCTTCAAGAAGATGGGTTTTAAGTGTTTCTGAAGTTATTGTTTGAATACCAAATCTATCATATACTGCATTATCTTGTAAATCTCCCATTCCACTTTTTTGCCCAATAATCAATGGGCATCCTTTAAGTAGAATTGACAGTGTTCTAAGTTCATTTGCAACCTCTTCAGACATTGCATCGATATTAATCAAAACTTTAATTATCAGTAATGAATTGTCTCTTCTTGCAACTAAATCAAAACCAATGGGCCGCATAATAAAAAGTTCAGAGACATAAAAACCTGCCTTTATCAAGGTATCTCTGACTTCCCCTAAGAGGTCTACTCGTCTCATTTGCTATAAAAACTAAAGAAGCACTTCATATATATATTTATCGGGGTTGATTCTATCTGGATAGGAATTGATGACACTGATTCGATAACTGGTGGATGTACTACATATTTAGCTTGTGCTTTAATTAAAAAATTAATAGATGAAAATTATAATATCATTGGTTATCCAAGACTTATCAGACTAAATCCTAATATTCCTTGGAAGACTAGGGGTAACGGTGCAATATCGCTTCAAGTTGGTAAAGGTAGAGGATATAATAAAAAAATTGGTGAAATAAATGGTAAGGNAATCTTATGCTATCAAAAGAATTTTTCAAAGATTAATAGTAATATTAGAATCAGAAAAATTGTTGAACAAATAGTTAATTCTTATGCAAGAATTGATGATGAAAAAACAAATCCTGGTTTTGCGATATTAACAAAAAAACCAAATTATAGGGCCTATGAAAAGGCTGTTAAAGGAATAGTTACATTAGAAAATACAAAAGAAATTCTAGAAACATTCAGAGCATATTACAAAGGATATAAAAATTGTAGGGGACTTATTGGTGCAACTGCATCTATTGCTTGGTCACCTAAAAAAGATAAAACCTATGAATTAATCACTTATAGAAAGAAAGAAAAATGGGGAAGTAAGAGATTTGTAGATAATAACACAACAAAAAAAATGGATAAACTGTGTAATTCAACCTTTGATAATTATGATTATAAAAATGACCATAACAGGTTAATTCCCAATTCCCCATGTCCTGTTTTATTTGGTATAAGAGGAAATGATGAAGAAGAGCTGATAAATGCTAAATCTTTAATAAACTCTGAGGAAATCGAGAGCTGGTTGATATTTGAGACCAATCAAGGAACTGATGACCATCTTCAAAGAACTACTATTAACAAAATTCGGCCATATCAATCAGTAATTGTAGAGGGAACAGTAGTTAAAGAACCTTATACCATAAAGGGAGGGCACGTATTTTTTTCTATAAAGGATTCAACTGCAGAAATTTATTGTGCCGCATATGAACCTACAAAGAATTTTAGAGAAATCATAAGACAATTAACCCCTGGTGATAAAGTTGAAGTTTATGGGGGCATAAGAAAAGAACCTATTGAGATTAATTTAGAAAAAATTAATATAAAATATCTTGAAAAACAAATGGAAAAGATTGAAAATCCAATTTGTCCAAAATGTAACAAACATATGAAATCAATTGGGAAAAGGCAGGGTTATAAATGTAAAAAATGTGGTTCAAAAAGCAATAGACCATTAGTAAAAGAAAGAAAAAGAAACATTAAAACTGGTTTTTATGAAGCACCAGTATGTGCCCGAAGACACCTAAGTAAACCATTGAAGAGGATGAAGCAACCATAAGACTTTTTAATGTTTTGTGATTTCTTGGTTTTTAAAATTCATTTGCGGGTGTGGTGTAGCCTGGTATCACTTAAGCTTGCCAAGCTTATAACCCGGGTTCAAATCCCGGCGCCCGCATTCCGCTTTTTTTTATTGGATTAGTTTATAAAATCTAACCTTTCTGTTTATAAATTAAACCATAAATTTCTAATACCAATGGGAATTAACTTCTGCAAATCTGGATGTTCAAACTATGATAAAACTAGACTTACATATACATTCACAATATTCAGGTGATGGGACAGGAACTCCAAAAGAAATAATAAGGGTTTTACAAAAAAAAGGATTACATGGAATGGCTATTACAGATCATAATAACGTAAAAGGAAGTCTAAAAGCAATAGAAGTAGCCCCCAAAGATTTTATTGTAATACCTGGTCAGGAGATATCTACCCATGATGGCCATATGGTTGCTTTAGGTGTTAAAAATAATATTGAAAGAGATTTATCAATAGAAGAAACAGTTGAAAAAATTATTGATTTAGGTGGAATACCTGTTGTTGTCCATCTCTTTAGGAATATGTCAGGTATTAAAAAGAATAACTTTAAAAAAATTCATAAAAAATTAAATACAATTGAGGTTTTTAATTCATGTAGCGTACAAAAATCAAATTTGAAATCAGCAAAAATTGCTAAGGATTTTAACCTTGGTGGAACAGGGGGATCAGATTCACATATTCCTGAATATACAGGATGTGGATATACAACAGTTGATACAAATGATTACACTGTGGATTCAGTTTTATCACAAATAAATAGGAGAAAAACTTGGGGAGAAGGAGAGACTTTACCATTATATTACAGAAGAGACAGAATGATAAAATCAGTTGAACAATTCTTCCAAAGGGGTTTTAAAAGAATATAAATTAAAAAAAATTATAAGAAACTTTTTAATCTAATTAAAACATACAACTTCTTATGGATGATGCACAAATTATCGCTGAATTAGAAAATAAAATAAAGAACATAGAAGAAAGACTTAGAGCAGTTGAAAAAGAGCAAAGAAATATCCGTGAAGATATCCTATCAGGAAAAGCAGAGGTTCGTATGCAAAAAAGGTTATTAGAAAAACCACAAAATAAGATAAAAGATATGAAAGATAAACTAGATGAAGAAATTAAGATTGAAATTTAGAATCGTAAATACCATCATCTATTGCCTTTTGGATTTCCTGTGGTTTTTTTCCTTCAACTGTTACACCAATAGATACACAGGTTCCAATTACCTCTTTTGTTTTTTGTTTAAGCTCTTTTCCTAAAAGATTCTGTTGTTTCATTTTTGCAACCTTAATTGCTTGATCAACTGTTAGATTTCCGATCTTATGGGTACCAGCTGATCCTGACCCTTTCTCTAAGCCAAGCTCTTTAAAAATTAGAGACGATGCAGGTGGTGTACCAACTTCTACCTCAAACTTTTTAGTCTTTGGATCAACAATTACTTTTACAGGGACCTTCATTCCATCAAATTGTTTTGTTTTATCATTGATTGTGTTTATTATCTGCATTATATTTACACCAAGTGGACCAAGAGCTGGACCAAGAGGTGGTCCTGCCGATGCTTTTCCTCCCTCAACAAGTGCTTCTATTGTGTCTGCCATATTTTTAACTCCCCTTTTCTCCTTCTGATTCGCCCTTTTCTTCTTCCTTTCTTTTTATTACTCTTACTTGTTCACCGCGAACAGTAATTGGTATAGGAACAACAGATTCAAAAAGTTCCACAGTTATTTCTTCCTTTGTATCATCAATATGAGTTACTTTTGCAGTTTCACCTCTAAAGGGACCTGCAATCATTTCTACAACATCACCTTCTGCAATCTTTGCAACTGCAGACGCTGGAACAAGGAAATGTTGTATCTGTTCGATAGGTATATCACCTTCAAGCATATTTCGGGCATATGATACAGTCTTTATCATATCCTTAATACGCTCTTTATCATAACTTTCAAGAAAAATATAACCTCTAAGTTCAGGTGTTACAAGTATAGAAGGTATCTTTATCTTTGATTTACCTGCTCTGCTGTTTATAAGATCAGCTGTATTTTGCTCCTTGCCAACTTGAGTTTTTATTGTGAATATCTTTGTACTTTCCTGAGCAATTCCTTCAGAATTTGAACTTTCCATTATAATCCACCTATCTATAATCCAAGTATCTCCGCTATCCAGGGAGCAAGTAATTCAGCCAATAGAAAAACTAGAAATCCAAGACCGCCGATTAACATAATACCCACTGCTGTTATTTTTGAGGTTTTTGCAAACTCTTCATCTGTTGGTTTCCTGGCCATTTTAAGTACCCTTCCATATTTTCCTTTACCGATTCTTTTTTGTCTTGTTTCTATATTATGCTGTATATCCCAGGCCTTTTCTACAAAGGATCTGTCATCAGCAACTTTGTCTTTTTGATTGAAGAATTTCACTTGTTAACACCCCTTTTAGGCAAATTGGTCAAATAAATGGGTATATATAAAGAATTTGGCTATTTTCGATTAATAGATAGGAAAAGATAATGAATTTTTATTAATTTGTTTAATTATGCTACGAAATCAATGCCAAATTCTTCTTTTTCAAATGATTTCTGGGTTGGGCCTAGTATCTGCTTTGACTTAACGCCAGTTATCACAAGCATTGCACGAATATTACTCTTAAGGTTTGGATCAACTGTCGTACCCCAAATTATTCGGGCATTCGGATCAACTCTTGAATATATCTCTTCAACTACTCTCTCTGCTTCACTTATAGTCATATCTTCACCACCTGTAACATTTACTAGAGCACCAGTCGCTTCGGATATATCAACTTCAAGAAGAGGAGAATTAAGAGCCTCTACTACTGCATTAACTGCTTTATTTTCACCCTCTGCCTCTCCAAGTCCTATCATAGCTACTCCTCCACGTTTCATTACTGTTTTAAGGTCAGCAAAGTCTAGGTTTACAAGACCTGGCATCGTAATCATCTCGGTTATACCTTTAATAGACCTCATTAAAACTTCATCTGCTACCTTGAATGCTGCATTAAGTGAAAGATTGGGGACAATATCAAGTAGCTTGTCATTCGGAATTACAATTACAGTATCACAAATATCCCTCAACCGCTTTAGACCTGTTTCAGCGTTCTCCATTCGAATTACCCCTTCAACACTAAAGGGGAGAGTAACAACACCAATTGTTAATGCACCGGTCTCTTTAGCAATTTGGGCAACAATTGGAGATGCTCCAGTACCAGTACCACCACCAAGTCCGCATGTTACAAAAACCATATCTGCACGACCGATAGCGCCTCTAATATCTGGTTCACTTTCTTTTGCTGCTTCTTCACCAATTTGTGGTAAAGAACCAGCCCCTAGACCTCTTGTTAGATGCCTGCCAATTAAAACTTTATGAGGTGACTGAGTAAGTAAAAGATGCTGAGCATCTGTATTAATAGCAACAAGTTCTGCTCCACTTATCTGGCTTGCTACACAACGAGCAATAGTATTTGTACCAGCACCCCCACAACCAATTACTTTAATAGTAGTTGTGAGACCAGAAAGTACTTCTTCAAGTTCTCTATCAACACTACTACGTGTAAGCGATTTTTTTAAAACATCATTCTTTTTATTTGTTTTTTTAGTAGTTTTTTTAGCATTTTTCTCATTAGCAACTACTTCTTCTATAATCTTCTTCATAAACTCACCATACCCTCACACCAATAATCCCCTCTTAACTGAGATTAATATAATTTTTTCATCATTGTAAACAAAAATCTAATAATTAAAGATTTCCTAAAAATTGCTTAAATAATTTCCAATGAAAAATCAATACTTTTTATTGAATGAGTAATATACCCAAGAGAAATTCTATCCGCAAATGATGCATATTTACTGATATTACTTGAATTTATTCCTCCTGATGTTTCAATAAGTATTTTTTTGTTTATCTGCCTGATTTTTTTTGCAACTTTTTCTCCATTTATTGGATCAAAGTTGTCTAGCATAATAACATCCACATTTAGTTTTGCAGCAGTTAAAGCATCCTTTTCATTTTCCACTTCTACTTCAATTATTTTATTTTTAACTATTCCTTTTATTTTCGTTATAGCCTTTTCAACAGAACCTATAATTTTAATATGATTATCCTTAATCATAACTACATCATAAAGACCAAGTCTATGTGGTTCCCCTCCCCCAATTACTACAGCTTTTTTTTCATATTTACGAAATCCAGGTGTTGTTTTTCTAGTTGCAGCAACTTTAACATTAGGATTTATTAATTTACATATATCTAATAGTTTTTTTGTTTCTGTTGCAATGCCACTCATCCTTCCAATTATATTCATTGCTAATCTTTCTCCTTTTAAAATTGATATAGCATTTCCAGAGACAAAGGAAATAATTGTTCCACTTTTAACAAAATCCCCATTTTTTACCTTAAGTTCCGTCTTTGCACCAGTTTTATTAAAGACATTTGTAATTTCATCTAAACCTGCAATTATGCAATCTTGCTTTGAAATTATATGAGCTTTAGCATATTCATCAGTAAATAAAGATTCAGATGTTATATCCCCTTCAGTTCCTAGATCCTCATCTAAAAATCTATCAATATCGTTCATAACAATATTTTTTATATTCAATTGGTGTTTTAAGGTTTTGGTAGTTTGTATGAATCTTGGAATAATTGGCTGTGGCGCAATTGGAACCGATTTAGCTATTGCTGCTGATAAAATAAAAGAAATTGATAAGATATATATTTATGATATTAAAGAAAATGCTTCAAGAAATCTTTGTAAAAAGTTAAAGAAGGCAGAGATTAAAAAAGTTAAAGATTTTTTACCACTTGTAGATGTTGTTTTTGAAGGTGCTTCACAACAGGCTGTAATTGAATATGCTGAAGAAGTTCTAAATGCTGGAAAAGATCTAATTCTTATGAGCGTTGGAAGTTTATTTGAGGAAGTTTTTAGAAAAAAAATTCAATCTAAGGCTAGAGAAAAAAAATGTAAGATTTATATTCCTTCAGGTGCAATCTGTGGAATTGATGGCATATTATCAGCTAGTGTGGGCGGTTTAGATGAGGTAACACTTGTAACAACAAAGCCACCAGAGTCCTTTGGTAAGAGATATACTACGCGAACTGTTCTTTTTAAAGGTAGTGCTAGAGATGCTGTGAAGAAATTTCCAACTAATATAAATGTAGCTGCAAGTCTATCTCTTGCTGGTAGAGGCTTTGAAAGAACAAATGTACAGATCGTCGCTGACCCTGTGGTAAGTCGTATAAGTCATAAGATACTTGCTTATGGAAGGTTTGGGAGATTAAGAGTTGAATTAGAGAATATGCCTAATCCCAATAATCCTGGTTCAAGTTATATGGCTTCATTATCTGCAATTGCCACTCTTAAAAGAATAATTGAACCAATGCAGATTAGTATTTAATTAGTATTTAGTATCAATTTTGTACTGACCTAGGAATAGTAAATGATTTTACATAATAAAAAAAGGTAGTAAAATAATTTTTATCTAAACCAAAACTAAATATCTAAGTTTCAATTATCAATCCGTAATAGATTATGAAATTTGAAATAAAAGATAGAGACGCTGCAGGTAGAATATGCAAATTCACCACAAAACATGGAACAATAACTACTCCCACTCTTCTACCTGTAATCAATCCAAATAAAATGTTAATTTCTCCTAAAGAGATGAAAAAACTCTTTGGTGTAGAAATAGTAATTACAAATTCATATATAATAAACAAGGACGAAAAACTAAGAAAAGAAGCATTAAACAAAGGAGTTCATGAACTTATAGATTTTAATGGACCGATTATGACAGATTCGGGAACCTTTCAATCTTATGTTTATGGTGAAATTAAAATAGATCCAATTGAAATTGTTGAATTTCAAAGAGATATTGGTAGTGATATAGGTACAATTCTAGATGTTTTTAGCTTCCCAAATCAAAAAAAAACAATTGTTGAACAAATTGTAAAAGAAACAGTAAAAAGGGCAAAAAAAAGTGTAGAAGTTAAAGGAGATATGGCGCTTGCTTGCACAGTTCAAGGTTCCATTTTTCCTGATTTAAGAGAGAAATGTGCAAAACAGCTAAGCAAACTTGATTCAGATTTCTTTCCGATAGGAGGGGTTGTTCCTCTTATGGAAAACCAGAGATATTCTGATCTGGTTAGATGTATTATTTATTCAAAAAAAGGTTTAAATCCCTCAAAGCCAGTTCATCTATTTGGAGCTGGTCACCCTATTATTTTTCCACTTGCAGTAGCATTAGGTTGTGATTTTTTTGATTCTTCTGCTTATGCAAAGTATGCAAATAATGAGAGATTTCTTTTACCATGGGGTACAGAGAGACTTGATAGTCTAAATGAATTACCTTGTTCATGCCCAATTTGTTCTAAATATACGGTAACTGAAATTAAAAAGATGGATAAAAAGAACAAAACAAATGTTATTGCAAAACACAATCTATATGTTACTTTTGCAGAGATAAAAAAGATTAGAAATGCAATAGTAAATGGGAATCTATGGGAGCTTGTAGAAATAAGGGCAAATTCAAATCCCTATTTAATAGAAGCTCTCTATGAACTAAGAAAAAAAGAAAATAAAGAATTTCTTGAGCAATTTGAACCGACTAGCAGGAAAAAAGCATTATTTTATACAGGTTGTCACACTATTCATAGACCCGAATTATATAGAATTCAAAAACATTTATTTGAAAGATACACAGAGCCATACGATAAAACTATTATTTTTCCAGATGGAAGCAAACCATATTCAATTTTTTATTCTGAAAAAATTAGAAAGATATTAAATCATAATTGTAGAACAAATATCCTTATTGATTCAACTCTCGGTCCAGTACCAATTGAACTTGATGAAATGTATCCTTTTGCCCAGTCAATATTTCCAGTTATAACTGATAAGGAAACTGAGGATTTTGTAACAAAAATATTTGATGAGTTTACAAAAGATAAAAATATGATATGTTGGGTTGGAGATGTAACATTAAATGAGATTAAAAAATCTCAAGATAAATGTAGAGATTTTGATAAAGTAAGAATCTCTGCTGTTTCTGACATGCAGTTTGGAAAAGGTGCTGGAAATGCTTTACTTGATGGGAAAATAAGGATTGTTAAATCAAAAAAGACAGGAAAAATAAGGAATGTATACTGCAATGAAAAGCATGTTTTATCAATGCGTGCTGAAGATGGTATGTTCACCTTGAAAATAGACGGAGCAAAATTACTTCATAAATATTTCAAATATCCAAAGCTGAGGGTTGTTGTTGATAGTGATGCAATTGAATTTATAAAAGATGGTAAAAGTGTTTTTTCAAAATTTGTTAAGGATTGCGATCCTAAACTTAGGCCTTTTGATGAATGTATTATAGTATCCGAAAATGATGAGTTGATTGCGGTGGGTAGGTGTTTATTAAATCGAATGGAAATGCTATCATTTGATTTTGGTATGGCTGTTAAAACAAGGGATGCAGTTAATTAATTTTATCCGAAAAACAAATACCCCTTTAAATGAAAAACCACAATTATAAAAACAAGAAGTCGATTTCTGGTTCGCTTAAAAGGAGGTGTTATTTTATGTCAAATAAAGATAAATCATCACAAATATCTGGTTTCTATAAACTACCAATTAAAAAAAGAATAGAGTTTGTAAAAAAATTTTCAGATTTAAATGAAGAGGAATCACAGTTGTTTTCTTCATGTTTAGATATGGATATTGCAGATAGAATGATTGAAAATGTGTTAGGAACTTTCGAAATACCGCTTGGTATAGCTGTAAATTTCCTGATTAATAAAAAGGATTATCTTATTCCAATGGCAATAGAAGAATCAAGTGTTGTTGCAGCAGCAAGTAATGCTGCTAAAATTGCAAGAATTCATGGAGGATTTAAAACTGAATGTACAGCTCCTCTGATGATAGGTCAAATCCAGATATTGCATGTAACTGACGTAATTTCCGCAACAAAAAAAATCCTTGATAAAAAGAAAGAAATTTTAAAACTTGCAAATGATCAAGATAAGGTTTTGGTAAAGTTTGGAGGAGGGGCAAAAGATATCGAGGTTAGGATACTTGATAGCCCTATTGGAACTATGATTGTTGTTCATCTAATTGTTGATGTTCGTGATGCAATGGGAGCAAATGCAGTTAATACCATGTGTGAAGCACTTGCTCCAATGCTTGAAGAGATAGCAAATGGTAAGGTTAGACTAAGAATTCTTTCAAACCTTGCAGATAAAAGAATTGTTAAGGCAAAAGCAATTTTTGATAAAGAAAAAATCGGTGGAGATAAAGTTGTTGATGCGTTCCTAGAATCCTATAATCTTGCAGCAATTGACCCATATAGGGCAGCCACTCACAACAAAGGAATAATGAATGGCATTGACTCATTGATTATTGCAACTGGTAATGATTTCCGTGCAATTGAAGCAGGTGCTCATGCCTATGCTGCAAGAGATGGGCAATATACCTCACTGAGCCATTACTACAAAGATGATAAAGGAAATCTTGTCGGCGAATTAGAGCTTCCTATGGCAATAGGAATTATTGGCGGTGCAGGAAACATACATCCAAAAGCAAAACTTTGTAAGAAAATACTTGGCATAAAGACTGCAAAAGAACTAGCAGAAATAGTAGTAAGTCTTGGCCTTGCACAAAATTTTGCTGCAGTATATGCTCTATCAACTGTTGGAATACAAAAGGGACATATGTCACTTCATGCAAAAAATATTGCAGTAATGGCAGGTGCACAGGGAGATGAGATAGATAAAGTTGCAGAACAGATGATAAAAGAAGGAAAAATAAAAATTGACAGAGCAGAAGAGATATTAAAAGATATCAGATAATCCTGTCAGCAATATCTTCTGGCTCCCTTTCACAATAATAGCACTTAATACGAGGCGGATCTTTGTTAATTACTTTAAATCTACTTTTAACAGGTTCATTAGCATTAGATACACATGTAGGATTAGAGCATCTGACGATTCCAATTATTTCATTTGGTAATTCTACTTTATGCTTTTTAGCAACTTTATAATCCCTAATTATATTTATTGTTGCCTTTGGGGCAATAAGAGCTATTTTATCAACTTCTTGTGGATCAATCTCACGATTTTCAACTTTCACTATGTCTTTTTTACCAAATTTGCTCCTAACATTCATTGCTACACTTACAACAGAGGACGTGCTTTTCGGAATGCCAAGTATGTGTAATACTTTAACAGCATTTCCAGCTGTGATATGATCAATTACTGTTCCATCTCTGATTAGAGGGATTTTAAGCTCTTTTTTCATTTTCTTCCCCCCATAACAAGAGAAAGCAAAGCCATTCTAACAGGTACTCCATTAAAAGCCTGCTTGAAATAAAGGGCATGATTCGTCCTATCTATTTCAGGGTCAATTTCAGTAACCCGGGGTAAGGGATGCATAACAATTAGATTATCTTTAGCATTTTTTAGAAGTTCATAATTAACCTTATATGAACCAACAACACGGTTATATTCTTCAGCATCAGGGAATCTCTCTCTTTGAATTCTTGTAACATATAATACATCAGCATCCCTGATTGCTTTTTCTAGATTTGAGGTTGATATTGGCTCTATTCCAAGATCCTTACATTCGCCAACTACTTCATTAGGCATCTTTAAATTAGCAGGGGAAACAAAAGTAAGATTTGCACCATATAATGCTAAAGCATATGCAAGAGAATGAACGGTTCTACCATATTTTAAATCACCTAAAAGTACAACTTTTTTATTTTTTATTCTTTTTTTTTCCTTTCTTATTGTAAATAAATCTAGAAGACATTGAGTAGGATGTCTTCCTGCACCATCACCTGCATTGAGAACTGGTACATTAGCGAATTCAGCAGCAAGCCGAGCTGCACCTTCATGTGGGTGTCGAATTACAATTGCATCACTATATGAGTCTGCCATTCGTATAGTATCAGACAGGCTTTCACCTTTTTTTTGTGAGGTTCCACTAGGATCCGAAAACCCAATAACTTTGCCACCAAGTCTGTTCATGGAGCTCTCAAAACTCAGTCTTGTTCTAGTACTTGGTTCAAAAAAAAGAGAAGATAATACCTTACCCTTTAAAATATCTCTATATTTTTCCCCTTTTGCATATGCTATCATTTCCTCAGCATAGTCAAGGATGTAATTAATCTCATCCTTTGTAAAATCCTTTATTGAGATTATATCTTTTCCCTTAAATTTCATTAGAATCAAAAAAACTAACATGTAAAAGATGCTTAATAAGGTTTTTAATTCGGTTAAAATTGAAATTTGAGGATAATATATTAATATATTAAAAATACTATACTTTTTTGATAATAGTTGTTCAATAAAGTATAAATAGTAAGCAATATTGAAAAAGATATGTTAAAAAAATGATGGGGACTTTATATGTCAAAAAATCAGAAATCTAAAAATTATGCTATAACAAAATTATACAAAATTTTAGATTATAATTCAAAAAAAGATATTTCTCCTAAAAATGAAAAGTATCTGGGATCATTAAGTCAAAGATTAAAAGAAATCTCTGGAGAAGAGATTTCATCTATAAAGAGAATAGANATAGAAAGTAAAGAGGAAGGTGTTGATGCCCTAAAACCAAAAGTGATTGTACATGCAAGAGAAATAAAGAANGAAACTGTAACACCTAAATTAAAAATCGAGGAAAAAAGAAAGATAGAATTTGAAGATGAAGAAGTATTTGAAATCAAAAAAATTAAGATAAAAGAGCCAGAGTTTATAGAGGTTAAACCTAAGATTCGTCCCAAGGAAGAGATAATAGATATAAAAGATTTAAAAGCTGAAGAAAAAAAGATTTCTGCATGGGAATCTGTAGAGGTTCAAAAAAAGGAGGAAACATTAGAAGAATTTCCCGAGATGGAATCTATATCTCAAGAGGAGGTTAAGAAATCTGAGGATATTGTAAAATTAAAAGAAGAAAAGAAGGAATTTAAAGATAGCTTTAATTATTGTCCTGAATGCGGAAACAAGATTGATATCTCAGTGGAATTTTGCCCAAACTGTGGAACAGAAATAACGTCTGAGCCGGTAATTTCCTTTATACCTATTAAAAAAGTTGAGAAGGAATATAAGCCCTCTGAATGGGAAAAAATTGAAGTAGAAAAACCAAAAGAGGAAATAAAACCTCTAATTGAAAAAGAAGAAAAGATTTTAGTTTTTAATGATTTAAAAAGCATTGATGAAGAAACATCTGTTCTGCTTTATGATAATGGAATAACTACAATTGATTTATTGAAGAAGTCTACTATTAAAGATTTAACAAAGATTAAAGGAATAAAGAAAAAAACTGTAAAGAAGATTAAAAAAGAACTTGATAAAAAAATTAGTGAACTAGAAAAAGTAGAATATATTGAAGTTGAAGAATTTGAAGAGGATGAATTCAAAGAGGAGCAATTACCTTTAGATAAAAAGATTGAAGAAGAAACAGAAGATTGGTCATCTCCTGATCAATTAACTTCAGAGACCTCAGTATGGGAACCTATAGAAGAAGAATCAAAGGAAAAAGAGGAGGAAGAATCCCCAGTTTTTGAAGAAATCACTCAAGAAAAGGAAATAGAAAAACCTATTATAGACAATGAAAGTAAGATAGAAATTTTTAATGGTATAAAAAGCATAGATAGTAAAACAGCAGTTCTACTTTTTGATAATGGATATACATCTGTTGATTCATTAATTAAAACACCCTTAAAAGACTTAACAAAGATTAAGGGTATAAAAAGAAAATCAGCCAGAAAAATTAAAAAAGAGATAGATAAAGCAAAACAGGCTCCAATTGTCCTACCATTTGAGGAAGCAGAAGAAACAAAAAAAACTGATAATTTTCTAAAAATTGAGGAAGAATTAGGAACAGCAAAGCAAGACTTAAAAACAATAACTAAGGATTTAAACAAAAAAGAAAAAAACATTAAAAAACTACAAGAAGAACTAGAACAAAAAATAAAAGAACTAGAATCTAAAAAAACTGAGTTATACAACAGAGATGAAGAAATAAAACTATTACAAAATGAACTAGAACAAACCAAAAAAGAACTAGAAACAGAAAACCTGGAATCAAACAAAAAACAAAAAGAAACTGATCAATTACAAAAACAGCTAGAAGAAAAAACAATAGATATAGAATCCAAAAACAACGAACTAAACAACAAAAACGAAGAAATAACACAACTACAAGACCAACTAGAACAAACCAAAAAAGAACTAGAAACAGAAAACCTGGAATCAAACAAAAAACAAAAAGAAACTGATCAATTACAAAAACAGCTAGAAGAAAA
>JGI2173J19968_10000086_pt1 | contig 29283 bp, 18 predicted proteins | sample DeeMarSWOR136_30_FD_19968 | JGI IMG/M metagenome (IMG submission 19968) | reverse complement strand
GTATCTGCCCAGGGAATAGCGTCGTAGACCTGATGAGGGATTTCTGTGTAGGTGATATCCTTCCCTTTTCGGGCTGTTTTGACAAGCCTTATCTCTCGAGGAGAATGAAAGTATTCACTCAGAATGCCCACCGTGGCCTGGACGGGGTAGTTCATCCTTTTGTATCCGTTCTCTTCTGATATGAGAAGAGAAAGATAATTCTTCCATCGGGGATCCCAGTATCCGGCTCGCGATGGGGACATCATTTTCTTGTCCAGCGAAGCGGTTTTGCCGGTTTCCCTATTCTTGAGCTCGGTTTTTATATCATACTCTTTATCTCCCTCCCAGCCATACCGGATCTTGAGTCTAAACGATGAAGGAGCTACGATTATTTTATCGAATGCCTCTTTTCTTTCTTTGAACAGGAGGAAGTCCCTTACTCTTTTTCCGTTGACGCTGACCTTTGTGATCTCCCATGAACCGTTTTCCAGATGGTCTCCGGTGGAAAATCCGGCCTGGATGGAGTACCAGCCTTCTCCCTCAACAGGGTATCCGAACTTTGAGGCACAGCTTGCCGAAATCAAACAAGCTGACAAAAGAAAGATCATCAGTTTTTTCACTTTGCTTTGACCTCCCATTCTATTTTTACTTAAGAGTCCTGTTATTGACACAATACGTGTTTTGCCATTGTCATCACCAGTAAAGCGCAGCCATCCCCCAGAACTCGGTGAGGACCGGGAATCGATCCCTTTTCATCCGAAAAATTATATCACCGGTATGTGTGTGGGGCAACCGACGATAAAAATTTTAAAAAAGGGTTGCTGTTCGATTTGTTCTTTGCTATAATACATTCAAACCCTGCTGAGCTGGCTGGGTAGGGTTTTTAATAACCCTCCTTCATTATCCCCTTTTCGCTTATTTTCCCCATACCCAAGACAGCCAGCACTCTATCTTCCCAACATTTTTCTTTACCTGTTGAAGAGCATTTACTACACTACAGAGTTTAAACTTCTTTGATGTGAACGAGAAAATGGAATACGCAGTCCAGGCAAAAACGATCTGGAACAGGCATTTCTTCATCGCCCTGTTCGGCTATTTCTTCCTGTTCATGAGCGTCACCGTATTTTTCCTTTTTCCTCTTTTTCTCAAGCAGTTCAATCCTTCTATGAGCCGGATCGGTTTGATCATGGGAGTCCACAGCCTTATGGCCATAGTCGTCCGTCCCTTTTTTGGACGCTTGATGGACATCAAAGGAAGGAAAGGGATATCTCTTTTCGGCATCGCTTTGCTGATTGTGATACTGCCTGCCTTTCACCTGGTTAGCGATGCTGGGGCTCTGCCTTTGTTCCTGAGGGCCTTGACTGGCATCGGTTGGGGTATCAGCATGACAGCCACTATGACCATCTGTTCAGACTTGGCTCCTGTGGAGAGACTGGCTCATTCCATGGGGATCATCGGAGTGGCCGGACTTGTCTCCAGCGCTCTAGGGCCTCTGCTTGCTGAGGAGATCATCCGCCGTTTTGGGTTTGGGGCTCTGTTTAACACGAGTTTCATTTTTCTCATCGGCTCTTTTTTCTGCATCCTACTGACCAGAGAAGTGATCAAACCCAACCATGCCGATCATTTCGCTAAGCCGAAGCGTCTCTTGAACTTCTCAGTTCTTGTTATCCTCCTGATTTCTGCGATGCCTGTGATCCACGGAGCGGTGCGGGGTGCAGTGATAAACTTCATCGCTTTGTTCGGGAAGTCCATTCCGCTGGAGAGAGTGGGGCCTTTTTTTGTCAGCTTTTCTGCCGCAGCTGTCCTGACCCGTCTCGGTTTGGGAGGGCTCTCGGACAGGTTCGGCCGGAAGCAAGTCGTCTTTCCCGCGGCTTGCCTCATCAGCTTCAACCTGATTTTAATCTCTCAGGTTCATTCTTTCTGGCTGTTTGTCCTGACTGGTTTGATCGGCGGCTTCGGCCAGGGGCTCATTTTTCCTGCCTTGAGCACCTATATCATTGACATTCTAGGAAGGGAGAACAAAGGACTGGCCATCAGTCTTTACCTTGCTCTTTTTGACGTAGGAATGGGGTTTGGTTCGGCGTTTTTCGGATGGATCTCAGATCTTTATGACTACAGGATTATGTACCTTGTAGCCGGAGGGATATTGTTCCTTGTTGCTTCTGTCTTTACCTGGAAGGCCCCTTCCTCCTAATAGGCGAAATAACCTTTTCTGTGAGCCAATTTATAATTTTTATTCTTGATCTTGACCTCAATTTTCTTGAATGCACCGTCTCTCACATAATTCTGGGGCGAGTAGTAGAGGAGGTAATAGTAATCTGACCTATCCAGAGTATTCTTGAAGCCGATGCCCGGATTCTGGGAGGTATCAACATCTCCCCCTGTCGCTTTGGCTGCTTCAGAGAAGGCTTTGAATATATCTTCGGATTGCTCTCTCATGTGAACGCCTGATATATTCTCTGGTGTTTTATCCATGAAGATGAAATTGAACAGGATCGAGGAGTCAGCAAAGGCCTGCCGTATTTTTTCTGCATCGAAAGTAATCGACCTGTGGTAGAAATCAAATGCCGTTTGGAGCTGTCCCATTATGTTTGGATCATCCTGATAAACGCTCTGCATTTTGTTGAGAAGGGTCGGGCTGATTTCAGGTCTGTATTCTCTCTGGTAGAAATAAAACACAAAATTTTCTCCTTGCTGCTCTTTGAGCGCGTTAGCGAAACCGATGAGATTCCTCTGATCGAACAAGCGGAGACCTTCCATTTTGCTCATTGTCTCTCTGTATCTTGGGAGAAGGAATTCGAGACCGAACATGCTGGAGGTGGAATCCGATTCCATGTCAGTCATCGTGGGGCCTTGAGCACCTGTGGCGCTGGATATGGCTCTCACCAGCATTTTAAGGTCTCTCATCAGTTCTCTGTAGTAAGAAGCGCCGACCTGGGTATCTTTTCTGATTATTTTCTTCATTTCTGAAGCAATCTGTTCTTTGCTCAGCGACTGAAGAGCTTTACTGGAAAGACTGTATTTTTGCACGGGAGTCCAAATATCTAGAGTATCTCCAGGTTGAATGATCTTGTTTATGAAGTGGTCAACGGCATCTTCCAGCTTGGGATTGTAGTCAGTAACCTGGAAGAGAAGATAGTAGTGTCTAGTGAGAGACGGATAGAATTTAGTGCGGGCTTCCTCCCTTGCGATGCTCGTCTTTTTAACAAGATACATAGCCTCTAATTTCTGGAGAGCGCCGTCTTCGTAGAGCTCGAAGTCATCCATCGTTAAATCATCGACGAATTTATTTCCGTCGAGCACCCTGACCGCAACTTCCACGTTCATGACGGTCACAGCATGCTGGTCTACCTGCTGAGAGAAAAGCATGAAGGCCACGACTATGAAGACTATCAAGGTCAATAATATTTTTTTCATTTTAAATGCTCCTCTCTTTTATATTTTCCCATATTCCATCCTGTTTTTCTATTCAAGGATGGATTGCCTCCTTGCGGTTTTGAGAATGGCTGGGTTGAGTATGGGCTCCATCATCATTATTAAAACAACAAAGTAGTGTGAATGGTTGCCTTTTTCGGTCATACAACGGGGCCTTATGAAAGAGTCTGCTAACAAACGCAGCAATTTCCGTGCCAAATGATAGCTGGCAGAAAGGAGTTCTGTTTGCCCATTTTTTCGTCCTCTAAAACGGTCATCTGTCGTCGGAGCCTTTCCTGTTGTAAGGGGGAACAGCCTTTTTTCAGGAAAAAACGTTGAGTTCCGCGCTAAAGCAAAGTGGAATCGCAAATTATACAGTCCCCCTTTTTTTCAATCGTATATAAAAAAATTTTACACTATCAGTCGGCGATATATCCGAGTCTATAGGTAAGCCTGAAGTTTTTGTCTATTAACCTGATGTTTATGGATTTGAATCGGCCATCTTTTTTATAGTCAATCGGTGAATAATACAACAAGTAATAGGATTCAGCGATTTCAGCGGCGTGCTTAAATGCATAGGCAGGATTCTGGGAGCTGTCGATAATCCCCCCCGTAGCTTGAGCCACCTGCGAGAAAGAATTGAACATGTCCTCGGATTGCTCTCTCATGGTGACTCCGGATACAAATTCAGGGTCTTTATGCATAAAAATAAAATTGAAGGATATCGAGGCATCAGCAAAGGCTGCGATTATTCTCTGGGTGTTTAATGTGGGTTGACGCTGATAAAGCTGAAAGAGGTTCTGAACCTGAGCCAGGATTTCCGGTTCATCCTGGTGAGAGCTCATCAATCTATTCAGGATACTCTGACTGATTTCAGGCCGGAATTCCCTTTGGTAAAAGAAAAAAACGCTTTTCTGTACCTCATATTTTTTCACCTGTTGGGCAAACTGGAGAAATCTCTCTTCATCGACAACCCTTAAGTTTTCCATTTTCTCCATAGTTTCCTGGTATCTCATCAGCAGGTTTTCAAGGCCGAACATGCTTGTGGAGGAGTCGGATTCAAGGCCGGACAGCACTTTTGTCTCTCCCCCTGAAGCCGAGATGGATGTCACCAGCCTTTTGAGGTCTGTCATCAAGCTTCTGTAGTTGGCTCCTCCCATCTGAGTGTCTTTTCTGACAATACTCTGCAGCTCCTTGGAGATGACCTCTTTTGGCTTTGTGTTGAGAGCGCGTTTGGAGAGGGTGTAGGTGTCCATGGGTGTCATCACGGTTAGACTGTCTCCAGGCTGGATCACGTTGCTGAAAAGATGGCTGATGGCTTCGGCAAGCCTTGGGTTGTAGTCCGCTATCTGGAAGAGGAGATAGAGATGTCTCGAAAGCTGTGGTTGGTAATCTTCTCCAGTTTCCTTTCTTTTGATATTTGATTTCTGAACAAGATAGAGAGCTTCTATCTTCTGGAGCTTTCCGTCTTCGAATAGCTCAAAATCTTCGATAGTAAGGTCATCGACGAATCGGTTCCCATCCAGGACCCTGACCGGGACGACGATGTTTCTGACCGTGACTTCATGCTGCTCGACCTGGGCAGGGACGTTTAAGGCTAAAAAAAAGAAAACGAGCAATATTATCGATCTTTTCATTTTCTGTCTTTTCTTTTGGATTTTCTCCATTATATTCTTTTTTTTGAAAAATAGAAATGTTCAGGCAGGTATATTTCAGTCAGCAAAATAGCCGGCCCGGTGGATGACTCTGTAGCCTTTATCCTTGACTTGAACCTTGATTTCTTTGAATTTCCCGTCTGCTTTATAATTTTTCGGGGAGTAAAAAAGAAGATAGTAATTTTCAGAGGCATCCAGGGCTTTTTGAAACAGTGAAGCCGGGTTGGATGAGCTTTCTACGAATCCCCCCGTTGCAGTTGCCATTTGTTGAAAGGCGCTCGAGATATCCTCGGAGTGCTCTTCAAAGTGGACTCCTGGCAAGATATCGCGGGGAGTGGTGATGAACAAGAAGTGGACGGAGATGGAGGAATCCGCATAGGCTTGCTTCACCTTTTCCACATCAAAGGAGATGTCTCTTCTCTGAAAGTCCATTATTCCTGAGATGGTGGAAAGGATGTCCGGCCGTTCCTGGTAGAGGTTGATGTACTCGTTTATGATTCTGGGCTCTATTTGAGGGAGGAACTCCCTCTCGTAAAAGAGGAAAACATACTTCTGTCCTTCTTTATCCTTCAGGAACTGAGCAAATTCCATGAGTTTCATCTGGTCCACCCTTCTCAGGATCTCCAGCTTGTGTAAAAGGCCTTGATAGTAAATCAGCTGTTCGTCCAATTCCAGGCCTCCGAATTTAGCCGAGCTGAAGGAGTCCAACTGCTCAGGAAGGGTTTCCTGGGTTTCCTCTCCTCGTGTAGGTATTCTATCGATTACTCCTGATTTAATGGCTGCGGTTAGAGATTTGGACAGAGCGATCATTTCCAGGATGGTGTTCCTGTATTCTGAATTTCCTGCCAGAGCGTCTCTTCTTATCAATCCCTTGAGCTCCTCTACAATTTCTTCTTTAGACTTCAGCTCCAAAGCTCTATTTTTAAGCCTGTAGGTGGTCAGAGGGGAAATAATGATGAGGTCGTCTCCGGGAAGGATAACATTTTGAACGAAATGCTCCAAAGCTTGGCCCAATTTGGGTGAATATTCCGAGACCTCGAAATTGAGAAAGAAATTTCGCGATGTCTGAGGAGAGAACCTCTTCTTTTCCTCGCTTCTTTCGATCGATCTCCTTTTTACTAGATAAACGGCCTCAATTTTTTGAGGGACGCCGTCCTCGAAAACCTCAAAATCTTCCAAAGTCAGGTTGTCCACGAACTCACTCCCTCTGAATACCCGGACCGGTACTTCTATATTGACGACCAGGGATTGGGCGATGAAGATCTCCTGAGGAAATAGGGTCAGGCTCAGGATGATCATTGATCCGATTAAAATTAGTTTGTTCATTTCATATCCCCTTTTTTGTTCTTTTTATATTGATTTTATAAATTTAAAGAGGCTCTACCTGATGCTTTCATCTTCTGAACCGTTCGAACCCGGATAAGCAGACAAATTCAAGCTTTTCCTCTTTTTCCAACTCGTCAAACAGCAGGTTCAAGCCCAGTACGTCGCTGGCAATATGACCAGCGATGACGACATTCAGGCTTGCCTTTTTGGCGTTTTCAAGGTGCTCTTCGCTAAGGTGCATGCTGACGAGCGTGCTGACACCGCTATTGGCATATTTTTCGAAAATCTCCTTTGAGCCTTCAGTTCCGCCGGTCATGTCCACATAGATCTTTCCGCATTTGCTGCTCTCCGTGCCGCTGACGATCTTTGGAGGGACCTGGAGTTTTGCCGATTTCTTGTATTCGGGAAAACCTTTGAGTATCTGGAGCAAGTCCTTCAGCTTGTAAGGTTTTTCTTTTTCGAACGTTTTTTTCAGGAGATTCGTGACACAGTTATCAGCGGGAGTATGAATGCACATCATCGGGATTCCCAGGATTCTGGCGACATCTACTGTCCGGGTGTGGTTGACCGGCATAAGCCTTCTTTCTATTTCACTGATCCTCTTCCCCATGAGCTGCTCGGCCACACTGATAGTGATTCCATAGTTTGCCAGCAGATCGGCCTGAAGTTTCATGACTTCGTACAACTGGGCCAGAGCCAGGCCCTCGGGATGATGGGAAACGACCAAGTCTATTTTCTGGTCTGAATCCTTGTTCAAAAGGTGTGCCAGCAGCAGCTCACCCACCTGCATGTCGATGCCCACCATTATCTTCTTGACTTCAGTGCCCGGGTCTCCGTTCAGGATTCTGGTGTCTGAGAAAGGATTGAAGAGACGGTCCCTGTCGTAGTACTCTGCTTCTTCTTTCTCTATTTTCTTATACTTTTCCTTTTCTTCCTTTAATATTGTATTGACCTCATTTTTTCCCCTCAGATCGTTGGCGATCCCGGTCTCCACGGCTTTTCGATACAGTCTTTCCAGTTTCATTGCCTTTCTCCTTTATGTAAATTCAACAGTGCCTCGCTCGTATTTCGTTGCCCTATCGGCTTTTGAGTCTATATCTTATACTAAAAACGGGAGCAAATTAAGTCAAAATCCGTATTAAGAGGTTCAGCTGGATAGATCAAAACCAAGGCCGGGTTTTTCAGTCGGAAAGAGTATCCCTTTGCGGAGAAGGACTGCTCCTTGGGAAGGATCATCCATCAGGTCCAGATGTCCGTCAAGGTCTGCATAGAGCACGTTAGGCCGGGCCAGAGCAAAATGGAGCCCGGCAGCGATGCTCAAGGCCGCCTCATCCATACATCCCACCATGACCTCGAATCCTGCTGAACGGGCGACCGAGTTGATCTGAAGTGCGACCGAGATGCCCCCGACCTTCATCAGCTTCACGTTGACCATGTCGACAAGATCACGCCGGGCTAAGCGAAAAGCATCGCGCAGGGTCATCAGGCTTTCATCGGCCATAACCGGAAGCGAAACGCTGCTGGTGACTCTCCCCAGCAGGTCAGGATGACCTTTTGGAGTCGGCTGTTCGATGAGCTCAAGTCGAGCGGTTCTGGTTTTTTGAACGAATTTAAGCGCCTGCTCCACTGTGAATCCCTGGTTTGCATCAAACCTGAGCTCTGTCTCAGGGCCGACCGCCTCTCTGACTTTCAGGATTCGAGCGATGTCCGAATCGACATCGATGCCGCCTTTGAGCTTGAGGCTTTTAAAGCCTTGAGCCACGAATTCCTGAGCTCGGATTACGGTTTCCTGCTCCGGAAGGATGCCGATAGTCACGCTTGTCCGGATCCGGTCTCGGAATCCGCCGAGCAGTTTCCAGAGCGGCAAGCCGCTGACTTTTCCCAGGATGTCGTGGAGAGCCATGTCTACAGCCGCCAGAGCTGAAGACTGAGATTTGAGCTGTGGGGTCAATCTTTCGATGAGCATTGCCCTCCGCAGGGGATCCGAGCCTTTTATGGAGGGAGAGATGACATTATCCATTGCCTGAAGCACGCTTTCAGGAGTTTCGCCGGTGATCTGAAGGTCAGGAGCCGCACAGCCGAACCCGACTATATCCTTGTCGGTCTCAAGTCTCAGGAAGATGTTGGTCGTGCTCTCGATTGTCTCGTAGGCAATGGTGTACGGTTCTTTCAGACGCATGGAAACCGGCCACGCCTCGATCCCAGTGATTTTCATCTTTCTTTCCTCAATAGCGCTTATGGAGAATCTCGTCCAGGCTCATGTTTTTCAGGTCCTCGACAAACTCAACAACGTGTTTGATCATCAAGGCCCACATTTTTTCTCCCTTTTCGCGGCTGGCTTTGGTCGGGTCTCCCAAAACTCCGGTTGGGGAGATTTTGGCGATTCGTGCATACCAGTCCACACTTCTTTTCGAGCTGAAGTTCAGATACCGGCTGGAGAAACGGGGGATGAACTTCTTTTTCTTGTCATGCCTGACCATGTGCGGCCGCACAGCCAGAGTGGTACTGGTCTCTATTTCGCCGGCATGAACATCATTGGGTGTCTCGGTCAGGGCGAGAAGATCTTTTTCGCTGGTCTCACCTGTTTCCACGCAGGTGAATATATGGGCGTCGCGGTTGATCATCTGAGCGGCGAACTGGAGGGCGGGGATATTACCACCGTGCCCGTTGATGATCACCAATTTAGTGATCCCGTTTCGCGCTGCGCTCATCCCCACTTCATACACCAACTGGGAGAGCGTTTTTGGGCTGATGGTCAAGGTACCGCTGAAGTCTGCATGGTGGTAGGATACTCCATAAGGAATCAGCGGCAGCACGATCGGCTTAGGGTCGCTGCAGGCTGAGGCCGTTTCTTTGGCGAGATGAAAGGCGTCGAAAGCATCGGTATCAAGGGGCAGATGAGGTCCGTGCTGCTCTAATGAACCAACAGGCAGCAGAGCCACATCCACTTCTTTGAGCCTAACTTGGGCTTCAGGCCAAGTGAGCTCTCCGAGAAGGTAAGGCAGATGAGGGATTTCTGTCTCGTTGTCTTGGCGGCCTTCAGCTCTGGATCTTTGGAGGGGCGATTCAAAGGGATAGGGATTGGAAAGAGCAGGGTCGTTGAATGGATCGTAGTCGATCCAGATACGGCCAAGATGTTGGACCGCGCCTTCGCTGTGTTGGAGGAATATCTGCAGAAGAGGCTGTCGGAGTTCAGTCGGGATGGCATCGACCGGGGACTTTTCTGGGTCGAACCGGACTTTGAGAATCTCAGAATGCTCCCGAGCTTTAGTTTTTTTTGCGGGCTGAGGAATGAGTCCTTTCTGGCTTAAGAGAAAGAGCAGATGCTGGGCTCCTGCAGATTCCTGGTGCACTCCTTTGGCAGCCAGGTCTTTCAAACAGTTTTCTATTTGAGATGGGGAATAGCCGCAGTTTGAAGGATTGGCGTTGATAGCTGTTAGCATGCCGACGATTCGACGGCATTTCTCACATTTGCCGCAGGGGTGGACTCGGCCTTTTTCGATGTGCGTGGCATGGCAGGAGACCTGATGACGCTGGAGCTCGGGATATCTCTCAATCAGGATTTTTTCGATCAAAAGCTCAGAGAGAGGCCTGATGATAGAGAACTGAGTCATGCTCCATTTTTTTTTAATGTAATATCGGGTGAGGGCGTTGTCGAAATATCGGCTCTGGTCGTAAAGCCCGTCATAATGCGTGATTCCCTGGAATGAGCTTCTGCTGGTGGTGTCAAACTCATCCCCGATGACAATCCGTCCGATGCTTCTGTTCCTGGCTATCGGAAGAGCACCAAAGATAAAAACGGCCACTGTCCAGAGACGAATCGGGTATTCGTCTGAACGGACTGAAGCAAAATCCTTGCGGACGAACGGGAAATGTCTGAGCATCCAGGCAAACAACCTGTCTGCATTCGTCCAGACCTTTGTAGCTTGAGGAAAGGTGGCTGAGAAATGACGGAAGGCGTTTAAAGCGGTGTACCAATGCCGTCCGGATTCATTGATGAAAACAGGATGAAGCTCCCGGCCCAACTCCCGGAGCAGTCCAAAACTCAGGAGGCTGTCCTTTCCCCCGCTGGAGAGAATCAGGTGCCGTGACGGGTCAGTGTCCCATCCGATTCCCGTCTTGCCTTTTTTTGGGAGAGTGAGCAGGGATTTTTGTTTATCAGCGAAGAATATCTCTGCCTGAAGATAACTGTCTCTCTTGATCGGACGGATTTCAGCCGCTTCTCCCCGGAGAAAGGGATTGGGTTCCAGGAACTTTTTCACGAAGATCTCTCGGGCCGTATTGTGCATCATATCTTTGATAAACTGCTGGTCAACTCTGTCAAAGAGGCCGTGAAAGACGATTTCCCTGCAAAAAAGCCCATAATTGAAAGCCACTTGAGCGGCGATCATACTGGCTAGGTTGAGGGATTCCTGTTCCTGGGGATCAAAGACGTTTTCGCCGTAGTGGTAGATCAGCTCGAAGGATACGCTTTCGTTTTTTTTGACCACTGTATAGGGGGCAAGAAGACGGTGGCGCTCCACCCTGACAGGGCCGATCTCCATCTTGGGGATGACATTGAGGATGCGCAGGGGATCCTGTTTAGGCAGAATGCGGGCATCTGCACCGGCCTTGGAGACATTTTCATTATCGTTTTTTATTTTTCTCATGATAATATTCTTTCAGTGTCTAAGATTGGATAGGATCGATTTGACGATTTCATCAGGATTTCCGAGCAGCAGGTCCGCGGCAGGGAGGCGGGTTTGTTTGCTGATGTCTGCGCAGGCTCTGTTAACCTCGTCCGGGGAAAGGTTTTCATGATTTATGGTTATGGCGATGACGGGTTTTCCGGACAGGAGCTCGATGGCTCTGATCTGGATGTCGAGAGGTTGGATGGGATAGCCGGGAAAGCCGTCGTAATCTTTCCTGCCAGGTGCATGCTGGAGGACGATCACATCCGGACGGCCTGCAGCCAGGATCTCGAATCCACCAGGATAAGCGGGATTCATCAAACTTCCCTGTCCTTCGATGATGATCACGTCAGGATGTGTCGTATTCCAGGCTGACCAGACTGCATGTTCAATCTCCCCTGAAACGAAATCGTTGACCAGAGAATCGAGAATAATTCCAAAACGAACACCCTGCATCCAGGCTGTCTGTCCTGTCCCGATAAGCTCTACGCTGTGTCCTGAAGCCTGGAGAGCCTCGGTGAGGATCCAGGCTGTTGTTCGTTTCCCAACGGCCGAATCTGTTCCCAAGATGGCTACTTTTAAAGAGGTCACCTGCTCGATTTTCCCGCAGAAAAAGTGAAGCGCATTTCTTGGAGGCGGCTTTCTCACGTCTCTAATACGAACTCCTTTCTTTTCGGCAAGAGAGATGATCTCCGCATCCTCGGAGAGGAAATCATGAAGGCCCGAATCGATATTCAATCCAGATTGAACAGCCTCGATAACCGCCTTTCGATGTTCAGGGGTGAATCGGCCTCCATCCGGTGCAAGTCCTATCACGAAGTGAGTGGGAGGAGTGTTATTCCGAAGAGCGGCATCTTTAGCTGAGGAGAGATCGGCGTAGATGGAAATCCCGTTGTGCTTTCCTTCCAGAATCTGACCCGAGTCATGACCGCTGTAAGTGGAGTCCACCACTGACAGGATTTGATAGCGCTTGGTGCGTCGAATCAGCCCATGGGCCGTTTTTCCGTTAGGAGTCCCAAAAGCTCCTTGGCAGTAGATGACCGCGTTACCCTCGGGAAAATCATCCATCACCGTCTCCCGGTGAGAATCACCACGTAGCGGTCGCTGGGAAAAGCATCTCTTTGATGCCCGTTGATGAGAGCGATCAAGCCTGCTGTGGAGGCCGGGAGAACGTTCAGCCCTTCCCGTTCACGGATCAAACGCGAAAAATAGAGCATATTCTTGTCGCTGGCGTAGGCAGCCCATCCCTTGGTGAGACGCAGGGCATCCAGCGCGTAGTCCCCATCAATAGACTGCCAGTTGATCAGAGGTTCGTTCACCGTCGTTTCGCGAATGCTTTCGGGTAGGAGATCATCACACTTGGGGCTGTTCTTGAGATAAGCATGGATAATCGGGTTCTTACCGAAAGAGGAGCCTGCGATCATTCGTGGGATTCTTGACGTTTTTCCCCGGCGGTAAAGGCTTAAAAATCCCTTGTAGACGCCGGCTAAGGTTGTCCCGTTGGAAACAGGAACAGCCACAAAGGCTGGGGCATCCCGGAGTTCATCGTAGATTTCATAGGCGATCTCACCGTAGGCTTTTAGCTGAAGGGCCGTGTTCGCTCCTCCCGGGTTGGCATCGTAGATTTCTTCTGATTCGGCGAGCTGGCGGGAGAGGAGGACGGTATTTTCATAGTCTCCGGGAACACGTATGATCTCAGCTCCAGTGTCGAGTATTTCTTTAGCCCGCCTGGTGTGGTAAGTCTCAGGGATATAAACGATACATCTCAGGCCTGCTAATGAGGCTGCCAGGGCCATGGCTACCCCGTAGTTGCCGCAAGTCGCCATGGTTATGGCGTCAAAACCTCGCCGCAGTGCATCCAGGACTTGAGAAAAAGCGATGCGGTCTTTCTGGGTCCCAGTCGGGTTTCCTCCTTCGAATTTGAGGTAGATTTGACGAAACCCCACTTCACGCTCGATGTTTCGCGCTCTGGACAGCGTTGTATCGCCAATCTCAGAATCGAAGATGTCCTCATACGCTTCCAGGCGTTCTTCCAAGGGATAATTTTTATCCGCAGCGACTTTTTTCTGGGTTTCGATCTCTGTTGCAATGTCGGCGACTTGGGAAGTTGCCTCATCCAGCAGGAAAAATCCCTGTTCTTTCTGTACATCAGGTTTGCTGTCTTGGTCTGCCTCTGAATTCTGAGGTGAGTTTACCGCCTTTGGTGGGGGATGATCTTCTGGCGGCTTTTTTTCTTCCAGAGGAGGTTTTTTTTCCCCTTTATCGTTCATTTTAAGTCATATCCATTCTAATTTGCACTTATAACATAGGTTATGATTACTGTCAATCCATCGAAGGCTCTTCAGAATACTCGAATTGTCTTTTTTATGCGTGATCAAGATTCATGAATTTTGGTGCTAAACCTTGTGATAATAAATTGACACTTTTTCCGATTATTGGTATTCTTTCGCCATGTGATTATGGGGACGATGGGCCATGAAATGCCCCGAATGCCAATTTGAAAATCCGGATGATACGCGTTTCTGCAGCAATTGCGGAACCCGAATCATGCCTTTAGAAGATATTTCAGAGTCTCATACAAAGACTGCACAAATTTCCGTAAAGCAAGTAGAGAGAGGGACAACGATTGCCGGGAGATACGAGATTGTCGAGGAACTGGGAAGGGGTGGAATGGGGAATGTTTACAGAGTTGTGGATAAAAAGATCAACGAAGAAATAGCCCTGAAACTTCTTCATCCTGTGGTTGCCACTGAAAAAGGGACGATCGAACGCTTCAAAAACGAACTCAAACTAGCCCGCAAAATCACCCATAAGAATGTCTGCCGGATGTATGACCTCCATGAAGAGGAGGGGACTCCGTATATCACCATGGAATTCGTGCGTGGAGAAGACTTGAAGAGCATGATTAGGATGACAGGTCAATTGAGTGTGGGAAGAGCTCTTTCTATTGTCAAACAGATATGCGAAGGATTGGCTGAAGCCCACCGTCTAGGGGTGATACACAGGGATTTAAAGCCCCGGAATGTTATGGTAGACAAAGAGGGGAATGCCCATATCATGGATTTTGGAATAGCCCGTTCCCTTAAAGCTAAAGGAATAACAGGCGAGGGGATCATAGTTGGAACCCCTGAATACATGTCTCCTGAGCAGGTGAAAGGAGAAGAGATAGACGAGCGCTCTGATATCTATTCGCTCGGAATCATACTTTTTGAAATGCTCACCGGGAAGATCCCTTTCGATGGAGATACTTCATTAACGATTGCCTTGAAACACCGAACAGAAAAGCCTCCAGACCCCCGGAGTTTCAACGCTCAGATTCCCAAGGAATTGAACTCTGTGATTCTCAAATGCTTGGAAAAGAAAAAAGAGAATAGGTACGGGAATATAAAAGAGTTGTTTTCGGATTTCGATAATATAGAAAAAGAAATTTCGACTGAAGAACGGATTCCCACAAAAAGGAAGACGAGAAAAGTATCTCGAAAAAGGAAGCTTCAAACTGCATGGCTCGTTGGCTTCGTTTCGTTAGCTATGATTGTTGTGCTTGGTTATGTTCTTATAAATCAGATAACGCCAACAGGAAAAATGAGATGGAAAGACTCGATTGCAGTCCTGCCGATTGAGGATCGAAGCGCGGGTAAAAATAAGAGCCCTCTGTGCGAACAGATGACTTTAGACATTATCGGAAAACTCTCAGGAATTGAAGATTTAAGTGTGAAACCCTATCGAAGTGTGGGTCGATACAAAGATGCAGATTTAAGCAGTAGAGAGATAGGGAAACTGCTCAATGTGACAAAGATTTTAGAATCGTATCTGGAGGAGGAAGATAATAAAATTCAGGCAACATTTCACCTCATCGATGCCAATGAAGATTCTGTCATTAAACCTTTTGAGTACTCCGGAGAGCCGGAGGATATTATTACAATCCAAGATTCCTTAACCAAGGATATTGCCAAAACACTGGAGCTCCCACTCGTGGGAGAAATATTCGAGGAATATAAAAGAAGTGATCCGAAGGATACAAAGGCTTATTTCTACTACGTATCAGGAAAAGATTTTGCCAATAAATATGGCATGTCTTTTGATGAGGATGACTTTGCATCGGCAAAAGAGATGTTAGAAGAAGCCATTAAGATTGACTCGAGCTATGCAAGAGCATTTTGGGAGTTAGGAGGGCTTCATGAAGTGAGGTACAACAAGAATCCGGATGATAGAGATCCAATGGATCTTCAAGCAATGCATGAGTATTTTAAGGAAGCTTATATAATCAATCCAAATTTAGCAGAATCACGTGTTGGGCTTGGATGGGTTAATTTTTATAAAGATGATTATGACGAAGCTTTTAAGAATTTTAAGAGTGCAATCGAAATTGCCCCCCATAATTCAGAAATCAATTATCTTACCGGAGCATTTTTCTTGAGCATTGGATTGTATCGCCAGGCTATTAAATTTTGTACAAGAGCAGTGGAGCTTGATCCCTTGCATTTCTGGGCTTACCATGTCATGGCATATTGCTCCACGTATGTCGGAGACTATGATAAGGCTGATGGATTTTTTCAGAGAGCGCTGGACATCGATCCAAATCATACGGAGCTTCTTTCTCGGTATGCTTACTTCTTTGTTTTAAGAAATAATTTTGAAGAAGCGGAAAAAATATTAGAGAAAGCAGAAAGAATTGAGGAGGAAGATTATTGGCGCGTTCGGCATGCGAGAGGCTTGTTGCTGGCGATAGAAGGCCAGAAAGAACACGCTCTGCAGCTAATAAAAGAAAGACCTTTTTCGTATTTCGCCACAAGCACCTATTCTCTTTTAGGGATGAACGATGACGCCATTGAGAATATTCGATTGGGAATTGAGAAGGGTTCAAAAATTTTAAATGTTTATCTTTATCCATATCCCTTTTTAATGAATAATCCATGCTATGATAATCTTCGGAATGACTCCCGTTTCCAAGAAATTTTGGAAGAAGAAAAGAAAAAACACGAAGATAAACTAAAAAAGTACGGAAAATTATAAATATTTGCACTTGTTCGATTCATATTCATTATAATTTTTTTATTGACAGCGGATTTGGCCTTTGATATAAGTCCGAAGGTAAAGACAGTTTCAAGCAAACAGGGAAAAAAGCGGATCTCAACTCAAAAATAAGCGTAAAAGTATTTCTTCGTTTTTCAAAAAAGGAGGGGGTGATAAATGAGAAAATATCAGCAATCATTCAAGAGATAAATTTCTATCAAAAGGAGGGAATCATGAAATCGAGAAATTACACAGTTTTATTTGTTTTCGTTCTATTTGTCACATTTCTCTTATTCCGTCCAAGTGCAACAGGGCAATCCCAGTGTCGCGAATTACAGAGTGAAGATGATATTAAAAAATTAATCAAACTCGGGTCAACTGTAGATCCTCTTGACAAAATTGATAAGGTGGCAGCAAGAATTCGTAATGATTTTAATAAGCTTTGTTTGCTTTTTGAAGAAGGCGAAGATGGTTTTGAAAAAGAAATGGCTGAAATACTTGGAAAAAAGGCTTCTCTAAAGACAGCTGGTGGTGAATATATCCGGGGTAAAGGGAAAATAAAAAAATACTGGGAAGAGATGAAAAAAACATATAATCGAGTCGAATTCGAATTAGTTTGGGCTGTTATAGTACATGAAGAAAGAAAACCAATATTTGCAAGAGATACTGATAATATGGTTTATGAAAGTTTTAAGTATCATCTTATCAATCAGAGAAAGGAAGAGATAGTTCAGAATCAAAACGGCGAGGGTGAGAGAAGTGGCATGCACACTCACGGTTGTGATTGGATAGGCAATTAAGGCGAAAATCTCCTCAGAGTTAAAAAGACAGTAAGTTTTAAAGAGAGTTGAAGGTATAATTGCAGTTTATTTGGTATATTTAAATTAAAGGGTTCTCTTCCATTTTGTGTGGGTAATTGAATGGATAAAATACACAGAAATGGCGTCGCTCCCATCAAATTTTGAGCGCCATTCCCTCACCATCCCCCTCAATGCATAAGCGAAGGGCAGTGGGTGGAGAAAACCGTATGGAAGGCTGAGCGGGCATGGTTCCTCGACCAAAGGAAGAGGAGAGCGAAGCCTGGAATCGAGCCGCTTTTGACTCGCTGGGGCAAAAGCAGCGTGTTTTCTCAATCCACTGTCCTGAGCTTTCTCAGACATACTCGGCGGCCGATTTCATCGGCTTCCCTCGGTGGATAACATCGTTGCGGAGAAACGATGTTGGGGGGATCCAAGGGGGTATGTCCCCTTGGTCGCAGGACGCAAGTCCGAGAAGGGGAGGCAGCGAGTGCGAGAGAGCGAGCGAGCGTTGGAAGGGGGAAGGCGGAGCGCTTTCCCCTCCAAGGAGGTTCGGGTAAGGCTAAATCTTCAAGGTCGCTCCTTCCATTCCCGTGTATTTTACCCACACAATCTGGAAGAGAATCAATTAAAGAAATTCTCTTATTCATAGAATTTATCCAGTTTTGAGAAGGCTGAGCGAGAGACATTATCTGAAAATTGAGAAGAGTATAGTTCTGTTTATTTTATTATTTATTTAAATTCCAAAATTTGATTTAATTCAATTCAAGTTTTGCGCTTTTTCTTCTATTCTGGGAAGATTTGATTGTTCTTATGTCATCGTTACTTATGTCCAGCATGAATAAGTCACTTTTGTTTTATTAAAAAAAGCTAGCTTTGAATTGACTCTTCATTTTTATATTGATATTCTTTTGCCAGGAAATAAGGGGATAGAAGCTTATGAAATGCCCAAAATGTCAGCATGAGAATCCTGCGGATACACGTTTCTGCAGCAATTGTGGAACTCAGATTCGCCCTTTAGAGGATATTTCTGCATCCCAGACAAAGACCGCACAGACTCCACTGAAAGAAATTGACAGGGGAACTGTATTGGCTTCCAGGTATGAAATCATTGAGCTGCTGGGGAGAGGCGGTATGGGCAATGTCTATCGGGTCGTAGATACTAAGATCAATGAAGAAATCGCTCTCAAATTTTTAAATCCTGCAGTTGCCGATGAAAAGATGATCGAGCGCTTTAAGAACGAACTGAAATTGGCCCGCAAGATATCGCACAAGAACATATGCCGGATGTATGATCTCGGTGACGAAGAAGGTTCTCCGTATATCACCATGGAGTACGTGACAGGTGAAGACTTACGGAACATGATCAAAATGACAGGACAGCTGAGTGTGGGAAGAGCTATCTCCATAGCCAAACAGGTGTGTGAGGGTCTTGCTGAAGCGCATCGTTTAGGAATCGTGCACAGGGATTTAAAGCCGCGGAACGTCATGATCGATAAAGAGGGGAATGCCCGGATCATGGATTTTGGGATAGCCCGATTAATTAAAGTGAAAGGGATCACTAAGGCTGGTTCTTTAGTGGGCACACCGGAATACATGTCCCCAGAACAAGTAAGAGGGGAGAAGGTTGACCAGAAATCTGATATTTATTCGCTAGGCATCATCCTTTTTGAAATGATGACCGGTCAGGTGCCTTTCGAGGGGGATACCTCTCTCAGCATTGCCTTGAAACATGAAAAAGAGATTCCCCCGGATCCCCGGGAATTTAACGCCCAGATCCCAAAAGAGCTCAGCCGCCTGATACTGAAATGTTTGGAGAAGGATAAAGGGAGAAGATACCAGGGAGCAGGAGAGTTGTTCTCTGATTTGAGCAAGATCGAAGAGGAAATTCCGATAAAGGAAAAAGTTCTTTCCAGGCGGATAACAACTCAAGTTCTGAAAAGTAGAATTCGGTCAGTGTTGCCGGCTGTACTTTTCGCCTTTGTAGTCCTGGCCTTGAGCTATGTATTCTTCGTTCACATCCCGAAAAGGAGTGGAGAAAGATGGAAGAATTCTGTGGCCGTGCTGACTTTTGAAGATTTGAGCCCGAAAAAAGACCAAGGAGCTTTTTGTGAGGAGATGACGATTGCCGTGATTACAAAACTTTCCAGCATTGAGGGCTTAAAAGTCAGCCCTGAGCGTTCAATCAGGCGCTATAGACAAACAGAGAAGGATAGCCGAACCATTGGACAGGAATTGGGTGTTCAATCCATTTTAGAACCTTACCTTAAAAAAGAAGGGGAGAGAATCCAGATTACAGCCCACCTGGTGGATGCGGATGAAAATTTTGTCATTAAATCCATAGAGTATGATGAGGAGTTCGAAAAAATCTATGAAGTTCAGGACAGGTTATCGAAGGACATTGCTGAGGCGTTAGATATGCGTCTGACTGATGAACAACTAGAAGCGGTTAAAATAAGAGAGACAAAAAACACCAGGGCTTATGAATTCTACGTGAAGGGAAGCCATTTTGAAAATAGATACAGTGATTTTCACAGGATGAAAGATTTTGAAGCTGCGGTGGATAACTTTGAAAAGGCTATTGGAATCGATGAGAATTATGCTCTTGCTTATTGGGGTTTGGGTAATGTCTATGAGGCCCGTTTCGTCAGTGAAAATAATCCCGAAGATCTTGATAAGATGGAAGAGCTCTTTTTGAAATCTTACCAGATAGAGCCAGATTTAGCTGAAGCGCACGTAGGATTGGGATGGGTGTACTTTCATAAGGAGGATTCAGACAGGGCATTTGAATATTTTAAAAAAGCTTATGAAAAAGACCCGGATAATCCGGAGGTCAACCTGCATGTGGCTTCTTTTCTCAGGGATATGCATTTGAATCAAAGGGCTGTTGAATTTTATTTAAGAGCCATTGAGTTTGATCCCGCTTCAGTAGATTACCGCGATCTGTGTTCCAGATGCTATCTGAGAATGGCTGAATTTGAAAAAGCGGCTGTTATTATGGAGGAAGCGTTGGAGCTCGAACCAGATGACATGAGGATGCGCTTGTTTTACGCAAGATTGCTGATCATGATGCAGGAATTCGATAAAGCGGAGAAAATTGTCGATCAAGTGGAGATTCTCGAACCAAAAAACATCGATATTCCCTATACACGCGCCTGGTTGTTCGCAATCCGAGGGGAAAAGGAGAAATCTTTGGAGATAATAAACCAGATAGAGCAGCCTGTTTATTTCTCAACCCTCCTGTCAAACGTCTATGCTATTCTGGGGATGACAGATGAGGCTATTCAGAATATTGAATTGGCAATCTCACAAGGGATGGAAAAGACGAAATCATATCCTTATCATTATCGTTATCTCAAGAAAAATCCTTTTTATGACAGCCTGCGTGGTGACCCGCATTTCCAGAGGTTAGTCAAAAAACAGGAAGAGCGGCACAAAGAAAATTCAAAAAAATTTAGCCATATATGAATCCTGTCATTGGTTAGATTGTAAAAAAGAGGGGTTTGTCAGAAAAAAACGCCTGCCGTCCTGAATTTCGAGCTTTTTTATTTTCAATAAATCACAGTAATTAAACAGAAAATCCCAAGGTTGTTTTTTCTTGGTTTTGTGGCCTTTTAGATGAGTGACTTTATTGATTCTGAAATTTGTGCCAAGGGAATACTCGAATGAGGCACGCATGAAATGACCTGAAAGAGATCGATTGAGCTATAATATTTTCACGAAAGAGAGATTATCTCTATTCCTCTTAAATTAAATCCGAGAGTGTTGAAACATCCGGAAATACATTTTCTCTATCTATTTCTCGAAAAATATCTTCGAACGTGGTACATTTTGGTTCTTTCAAAGAAATATTATTTTGCTAAAATAGTAGACTACGCAAAAATGAAACGAGACCTTGATCCCAGCGAAAACTACAAATTGACCAAGAGTGCTGTCGGATACGTGACGCTTCACAAAGCCACCCAGGCGGATTATGAACGAGTGGGCTTCAAGGCAGGTTTGGAGGTTCACCAGCAGCTGAAGACCGATAAAAAACTCTTCTGCAATTGCCCGGCAAGAATATATAACGACTACGACGATTATGACGCTGAAATAATCAGGCACATGAGGCCTACCCTCAGCGAGCTCGGTGAGTATGATGGTACAGCCTTGATGGAGTTCAAGACGAGAAAAACGATAATCTACAGGATCAAGAACGAAACCGCCTGTACTTATGATATCGATGATACTCCTCCCTTCCCTCTTAATAAGCAGGCTCTTGAAATTGCCCTGGAGATCGCTCTGTTGTGCAAATTGAACATAGTGGGGGAGGTCCATATCACCCGGAAGCAGTATTTGGATGGAAGCATTCCGACCGGATTCCAGAGAACGGCCATCCTGGGCGTTGAAGGGGAAATTCAGTTGAGAAATAAGACAGTCCGCTTGATCCAGCTGAGCATCGAAGAAGATTCGTGCCGGGAGGTTTCTGATATCGGTCATATCAGGACCTATCAAACCGACAGGTTAGGTATCCCTCTCATTGAAACAGTCACCTATCCGGACTTTGCCAATCCTGAAGAGGTAAGAGAGGGAGCCGAGTATATCCGTTTTCTGAACAGAAGTACGGGCAAAGTACGGACGGGAATCGGGGCCGGAAGAGAAGATGTCAACGTCAGCTGCAGGGGAGGCACGCGCGTTGAAATAAAGGGTGTATCTCATAACAAATGGATCCCGGAAATTACTCACAACGAGGTTTTCCGCCAGTGGGCGTTACTGAGGATAAAAGAGATCCTGAATAAAAAGGTAAAGGATTCGAAGGATTGGAAAATCCACCATAAAGTTTTGAATCCCGAAGACTTCAGCTTCACTTATGAGCCTCTGGTCTTAGCCAGTCAAAACAACCAAAAGATCATTGTCATAAACCTTCCGCAATTCAAAGGTGTTCTTTCCCATTTCACTCAGCCGGGAAAAATGTTTGCCGGTGAATTGAGTGACAGGTTAAAAGTAATCGCCTGTCTAGAAAAGCCCAATCTTATCCATTCCGAACAGATCGAGAAAGTCCTCCCGGACGTTCAGCTTCATAGAATGTTGGATACGATGAACACAGGCAAGAATGATGCTCAGCTGATAATCTGGGGGCCTGAAGAGGATATCCCCACAGCCTTAGAAACAATCGAAGAAAGATGCAAGATGGCTTTTGAGAGAGTGCCCAATGAGAGTCGAAAATCTCTAGAAGACGGGACAACTGTCTTTGAGCGGGTCTTGCCCGGGCCTGACCGTATGTATCCGGATACGGATTCAGAGCCTATCGCCCTGGAAGATGACTATATTGATAAGTTGAAAAAAAATCTTCCTGTGGAAATCCATAAGCGGTATGACCAGCTTCGGAGCTGGAAGATCCCGGAAGATACCTATAACTACATTCTGAGGAATAATCTGGTTCCTGTTATCGAGAAGATCATTGAAAAACTGGGAGTAATTCCTAAATTCGCCGGGACATTGCTTGGACACGATGTAAAACATGTCGAAGGAAAGAATGCTTCTTCTTCTGATTGGAAGTATGAGAGGGTGTTCGATTTGATCAAATTTCTTAAACAGAGAAAAATCGACCTGGCTATAACAAGAGTTATGATCCCTGTTCTTTTCCAGTATCCTGAAATGGACTTCGATTCGATATTGACTCAGGTTAATTTTGCACAGACTCCGAGAGAGGAGATACTGAACAAAATTCCTCAGCTCCGAAAAAAATTTAAGAAGAATAACACATCAAGAAATAAAGATGCGGAGATACGGTGGATAATGGGAGAACTGAGAAAATCAGCCTTGGGAAACATTTCTCTGGCTGAATTAAAGAAAACTGTGGAACGTACCGAATAAACTTGAGTACTGAGAATGAAATCATGAATGAAGATACATTTCAGGGTTATAAAGGCCAAGGCCTTTCGGTGCTGAAAAAATTCAAGGTAAAAGTCTGGAGTCAAGTGGAGATTGATACCACACGAGGATTGTTCAAAGGGACAATCCTGCCCCGTTCGGAAAACGACGATGACAGACATATCGTCCTTAAAATCAGTACAGGCTACAATATCGGGATCAACGTAGAGACAATACAATCGATAAAAGAATTTGGATATAAGAAAGCCAAATATCAAATTCAAGAAAAGGAATTTCCCTATTCTGATGAAAAACCGAATGTGAAGCTCTTGGGAACAGGAGGGACTATAGCTTCTCGGTTGGATTACAGAACTGGAGCAGTCATTCCTGCTTTTTCGCCTGGAGAGCTGTATGGCGCTGTTCCTGAGCTGGCTGATATCTGCAATATCACAACAGAAAAGCTGTTTGCTGTGTTCAGTGAAAACATGGGGCCTAATGAATATAAGGCCCTTGCCATTGCTATCGAAAAAGAGATTAAAAAGGGAATAGATGGAATCATCATCGGCCACGGGACAGACACTCTCCATCATACCGCAGCAGCCCTCACCTACATGATTCAGAATCCCCCCATACCGATTATTCTCGTAGGCTCTCAACGTTCCTCGGACAGGCCAAGTTCAGATGCAGCTCTGAATTTAATGCATGCGGCCTACGCTGCCGGACATTCGGATATTGCAGAAGTCCTGGTCTGCATGTTTGGACCGACATCGGACGAATACGGATTTCTCCATAGGGGAACTCGGGTAAGAAAAATGCATTCTTCCTACCGTTCCACCTTCAGGACAATAGGGGATATACCTCTGGCCAAAGTCACGAAAAATAGTATCGAGCCTTTAAAAGACTCCTATAATCAGAGGAGAAAAGACAGAAAGGTAAAGATATTCCCCTGTTTTAATGAAAAAGTATCTATTGTCTTCTACTACCCCAACATGAAGCCAGATATTATCGATTCACTGGTCGATAACGGATACAAGGGAATTGTTATCGCCGGAACAGGACTCGGACATGTCAATAAGCCGCTCTACCCGGCTATCGAAAGAGCTGTGGCCCATAACGTGGCTATCTACATGACTGTCCAAACTTTGTGGGGTTATGTTCATATGCATGTTTACGAGACAGGAAGAGACCTTTTGGCAAAAGGGATCATTCCCGCAGGAAACATGTTGCCTGAAGTGGCATACATAAAACTGGGTTGGGCTCTGGGTCAAACGGATGATCTCGAAGAGATAAAGAAAATTATGTTGACTCCCATTCAAGATGATATCACACTGCGTGAACCATATAATGGCTATCTTATCTACCAAGGTGGCGTGCCAGAGGTCGAAGAGTTCATAAAGAAATTCCGAAAGTGAAGAGGCATGATTCTCCCCTTACAATGGGCTTCGGATGGAGAGAAGCTGCCTCCGCACTCCACTATTAGGTCCAATGTTTCCTCTTTCATGGAGATAGAGATGATTACTTTTCCAAAAAGATATTTGACAAAGGGTGAAAATTTTTATAAAAGAATAGAACAACTCCTTTAATTGGTGTTCGATTGCTAGGGTAAAACAGATTCTGATATAATGATTTCAGCTCCCGGTTTATAGCAGATATGGAAAGGGAAAATTATCACTTGGATGATACAAGTTTTACAATATATTTATTAAATGTCACATTTAAACTAAGGAGGGCATCATGAAAGGAGCGAGAGCCACTATGAAAAATTCGCTGGTCCTTAGCCTTTCTGTACTTTTGATTTTTGGGTTTGTATTTTTAACTTCCTGTAAAGGCAAACCAGGAGCGGAAGAGGCAGGTCAGGAAGGGGAGCAAACGACAGAACAGGCAAGAATAGAAGAACTGCAGAGAGAATTAAATGCCAAGAATGACCTGATCAAGCAGCTGCAGAGAGAGAACGCCGATTTCCAGAATAAAGTCCCAACAGGCTGGGAAGTTCAGGAAGGGGATAATCACTGGAAGATCGCTTACAGCTACCTTACTGATAAGAAAGGTTTGTCTGATGATGAAGCGAGGAAAATCCTGAAAAACGCCTACCTCTTTGATACATTGCTGACCGGTTTCCAGGTGGGAAATATCAGTGATGGAGAAATGTACAGCGGTTTTGTTGCTCAAGGAGAGGCGGCTGCATCACCGGGAAAAATGCAGAGAGTTGAAAAAACAATAAGGACAGCAGAAAAGGTTGTATTAAGGAACCATATCACTCTGGCCGAAGTGGAAACCTTAAAACAGGAAGCCGATATGAAAGACAAGATGATGATGATGAAGAAAGAAATGGAAGCACTCCAGAAGACGAACGCCTGGAATGAGGAAAGAGCTGAGAAATACAAAGATATCGCTACAGATTTCGAATCCAAGCTGAATTCGGTTTATTATTTTGCTGCGACCAAGGACAGCATGAAAACTTCAGGAAAAACAGACCTAGGCAGTATGGGATATAGTGATTTCCAGAGCAGCGTTGACCTGCGAGAAGCTGATGTCATCGAGTTGGGAGCCGGGGATTTCAACATTCTGGCAATCAAGAAATTGGAAATTGTCCCCAAGACATTAAAGGAAGGCCTGGATTATCGTATTGAGATTGCAGCTGATGGGCAGTCGGCGAGTGTTTATCTGCTCAGAAAGGATAAATTCCGTCTGGCGCGGATCATAATTGCCGTAAGCTGAGCGGTCTGAGTCTACAGGCCCTTTCGGGGCAAGTATTTAACTGAAAAAAAGGACCAAATCCATATAAGAGCTTTCCCCCTAGGAAGGGGGAGAGCTCCTTTCCAAAGACGTCTCCTTCGGAATCCAGAGGAATCCCTCTCACCTACAAGATGTTCTGCAGAAAAAATTTGAATGGATATTTGGGGCATCACAAATTCCATGACAGAGAATCACCCCACCTGAGCAATGAGGTTGTTGTTATCATGGAAAATGGACTGTTGGCGTTGAGGTCCCGGGAGTTGACTATTTCTAGAAAAATCAGTATTTTATAAGCAAAATGCCAAAAAAACCGAAAACTGTAAAGTGTTCGAAGTGCAATTCGAGAAATCCTGTAAAAAATGCCTACTGCAGTAAATGCGGAACCAAGCTTCCACCGGTAAAAACAGGTTACGTTTCCCGGACAGCAACTGTCAAGGCCACCCAGGCCTCTACCATGGAATTGACAACAGGGAGCACTTTTGCCGATCGGTACCAGGTTATAGAAGAACTGGGCAAGGGTGGAATGGGCAAAATCTACAAAGTTTACGATACGAAGATTGATGAGAAAATCGCTTTGAAGCTTGTGGATGTTGAGACAGCCGCAGATAAGAAAACCCTCGAGCGGTTCAGGCATGAACTCAAGCTTGCCCGTAAAGTATCCCATCGGAATGTCTGCCGAATGTTTGACCTTGGCGAGGAGCAGGGGATTCACTACATCACCATGGAGTTCGTGCCCGGAGAAGATTTAAAAAATTCAATCACGAGAATAGGCCCCTTAACGCCAGGTAAAGCCATCTCCATTGCCAAGCAAATATGCAAGGGACTGGCAGAAGCTCACAAATTAGGAGTGATTCATCGGGACCTGAAGCCTCAAAACGTCATGATAGACAGTGAGGGAAACGCCCGGATCATGGACTTCGGCATTGCCCGGACTCTTAAAGGAGAAGGCATAACCGCAGATGGGGTGGTGATCGGAACTCCGGAATACATGTCTCCTGAGCAGGTAGAAGGAAAGGAAGTAGACCCGCGCACGGATATTTATGCACTGGGGACAATCCTCTATGAGATGCTGACCGGGAGGGTTCCCTTCAAAGGAAAAAGTCCGATAAGTATAGCTTTTAAGCACAAAACAGAAAAGCCCAAAGACCCAAGGATGTATAATGATCAGATATCAGAAGAGCTCAGTCGTCTTGTTTTGAAATGTATGGAGAAGGATAAAGAGAAGAGGTATCAAAGCGCTGGAGAGCTTCTCGAAGAATTAGAGAGTGTCGAAGAAAATATCCCTACCACCGAACAGATCCTTCCCAAAAAAATACAAACAACCACTCGACAGATAACTTTTACATTCAGCTGGAAGAAATTTTTGGTGCCGGTTGTGCTCCTTGCGGCCGTGCTTGTTGTTTTGTTTATTCCCTTAGGAAGAAAAGGATTAGGCCTTGATTCCAATCGGTTCATCGTGGCTATTTTCGAAAACCAGACCGGTGATCAGCTTCTTGATTCTTACGGACGATTAGCGGCTGATTGGATCTCCCAGAGCCTGGCGCAGATCAAGGAAGGAGAAGCAGTGCCCGTAAGCGAGACCTTAGAGTCTTTGCATACGATGGGTCTCGAATCGGGCGGAACACAGAATATGGCTCAGCTCCGAGAGTTGGCCAAGGCGACAGAGGCAGGAACGATGATCTCTGGCTTTTACAGTCTTACAGAGAATGTGATCCGGTTTGAAACCAGCATCATTGATGCCAATAAAGGAAAGCCCATCCACACCCTTGAGCCTGTCAGTGGACCAGGGGAGTCACCGATGGAAGTTATAGAAGTATTGCGCCAGAGAGTAATGGGAACCCTGGCCATTTACTTCAGTAACATCCCCAGCCAGGCCCGCCGTGCTTTGCAACCGCCGCTTTTCGAATCCTACCAGGAATACCTGCTGGGTATGGATGAATTCGGCAAGGATTCTTCCCAGGCTCTCACCCATTTTGAGCGTTCGGTTGAGCTGGACCCAGAATTTCCGGCTCCCCGGTTGCGTATGGCCATGCTCTTCAGTCACCAGAATGAGTGTCTCAAGGCGGACCCCATGGTACGCTTGGCTGACCAGAACCGAGACAGGTTGAGCCTCTTCGAGCAACATCTTTTAGACGGATTTATGGCCAAGCTGCAAGGAAATTATGAGGAAGGCTTGAAATTTCTCCGTGAAGCGGAATCCCTGGCTCCCGAAGATTATTTTCTCAATTACCTGATAGGTTTTGAAGTCCTCAGGCTGAATCGTCCTCAAGAGACAGTCGAGACCTTTATGAAAATAGAGATTCCCGAATTCATCCACAACTCCGAATTAGGGGCTTGGCGATTCAAACTGCTTGCCGAGGCATTCCATATGAGGGGAGAGTATTTAAAGGAGCTGGAGGAGATCAGTAAGGGCCAGGGCTATTTTCCGAACAATCTTGCATTTCGTTTGGGCAGAGTTCGTGCTCTGGCAGCCTTAGGCAGAATACAGGAAGTTCTGAAGGATATCGAGGATAGCTCGACCGCTGCCAAGCAGACAGAGCTCCCGGGGGCCATTATGCTCGTTGCCGCCCAGGAGTTGCGAGCTCATGGCTATTTGAATGAAGCTAAGGAGATCGCCGGGCGCGCTGTGACCTGGTACCAGGGCAGAACTCCTGAGCAGGAGGCAAGCGAAAAGCAACGCGCCGATCTTGCACTTGCCCTTTATATGAATGAACAATGGGAAGATGCTCAGAAGTTGTTCCAAGGATTGGCGGGAGAATTCCCCGAAGACATTGAATACAAAGGATTCCTCGGAAGGCTGGCCGCCCGACTGGGAGACAGGAAGGGAGCGCTCAAGATCTCAGAAGAGCTTTCAGGGTTGGACCGTCTTTTTCTTTTTGGCTCTCATACCTATTCTCGAGCCTGCATCGCCTCACTCCTTGGCGAGCAAGAGCAGGCTGTCGAGCTTCTTCGGGAGGCTTTTTCCCAGGGTCGGCCTTATGGCGTCTATCTTCACCGGGATCTGGACCTGGAACCCCTCCGTGAATTCCCTCAATTCCAACAGCTCCTCTGGCCGAACAGATAACACTCGAAGCTGCAGAAAAACTTTTCGTCACTCCTTCTCTTTATTGATTTTATTCAGCATCTCAATGGCGTGGCTGTTTTTTGGATTAAGCTCGAGTGATTTGGCGCAGTTTTTGATAGCCAGCTCCTTATCCCCGTTGAGCATGTAGGCTTCTGCCAGGCTGTCATAGCCGTTGGCATTCTTGGGATAAACTTCCACGTTCAATTTAAAAATCTCAATAGCTTCACTGTTTTTATTCTTTTGAAGAAGATGGTACCCCAACCGGTTCAATTCATTTGGTCCAAAATTATAGTCTTCGGGATGCTTCTTCTTGAGTTCGTGGTAGTCGTTGATGGCTGACGCGACGTCTTTCTCCAGTATGGCTTTATAGACTGCCTCAGCTATTGATTTTTTTGGCCGATCATACGGATGACCATAAAGAATATTTCTTATCCCGTCGCCTATTGCCGCCAACGGAGCTCCCCCTGTGTTGTTGAACAGAACGATGAGATGCTTCTGGTCAACCAACCTTTCTATGAGGGTATTGAAACCGTTGATCCCTCCACCATGGGAAATACTCGTCATCTTTTCTTTGGAGTCCGGAAAACCTTTTTGGCCAACGACCCATCCATAGGCGTAGTGAGTTCCAAAAGCTGAAAAGTGCGGCTTAAACAGAATGTCTTTCCATTTTTTCGAGAGCAGTTTATCCGAATACAAAGCCTGGTCCCAGATGTAGAGGTCTTCCACTGTGGAGTATAGTGACCCAGCCGCATAAGGAAGAGACATGTCCAGATAAG
>JGI2173J19968_10000085_pt1 | contig 29450 bp, 30 predicted proteins | sample DeeMarSWOR136_30_FD_19968 | JGI IMG/M metagenome (IMG submission 19968) | reverse complement strand
ACTCCATTGGGTTTCTGCACCTAACGATAAACGCAGACAGAATGTTGCGCTGCAATTATATGTTTTGTCCATTTCCGCCGGCTTAGGCTATGAGATTGGCGTGTGAGAAAAGTCTATAGCCCCTTATTTAAAGGCTGAAATGTAGCTGGCTTCGTCTCTAAATGTGAGTTTACGTCGAAAAAGTGACGTCTGGCTAGCTTGGATAAGCAAATTCCAGTAAACCTAAGTGAGTTTGGAGACAGAGACAATGCAGCTTGAACTCTTGGTTAGCTTTGTTGTGTGCGGAGAATTTGCCGTCTGCGGTTATTTCGGTTTTGCGGTTAACGATCTTCTTGTTTTCGGGTTAGGCTGGGCTTTTTCTGCTTTGTTCCACATATTGTCAAAGTAGCCTGTGGCTAGTTTTACAATGTTGGGGTTGTTCGACCACAAACTGGGCCATTCTTTATCAGATACGGATAAATTTAATTCTTTCTTGTCAAATATCATCATCCCAATTGGGGCTGGAGCGGAAATGTATCTAACCTCAAATAAGAGATTCTTCTTTAAAGCTTGTGCAGCTTTCGATATTGATTCTTCGGTTTCAGATTTTTCTGTGATNATTCGAATTTTTACGCTTTTCTTTATTGCTTTCTTCAAGTCTTGGAGANCGTAAAATAATAGGGCCTTAAAAGATTTCCATGGACCAATAAAATCTATACTCGCTTGAGCCANATGAGTTGCCTTTTCGAGTCTTTTGACAAATTTTGTTCTTGCAGAAACAAAGATGAACTGTGAATCCTCCTGAAGCGTCGTTATGANNTTGTTCTTTTGGAAGTTATTGAGTAGCTTTCTTGTTTTCTNTTNCAGTTCAGCAGTTTCCTCTTTTCTGATTTGAAGCAGAATCGAAAGGCCTTCTTTTATCGGAGTGGCTTTGTACATNGTTGGTTTGGCTATGATTTTTTCTGCCAGCCCAANTTTTTGCAGCGTGGGCATTATTCTGTAGATGTCTTGCCGAGCCAAGTTTGAAGCTTTAGAAATTGTTTTTGCGTCTGCTTTTCCAAGTGTGGCAAGAGCTAAGTACGTTTTTGCCTGCAAAAGGGTTAGTCCCAAGCCCTTCAGTGTTTGAATGTGTTCATCCTGAACCATGGAGACCCTTTCCGTTTAGGTGTTCTTTGGTATATTACTTTGGGGTTTATGAAGTTTTTAAGTTTTTTCAAAATTGTCAGAAGAGGCACTTGTTACAAGAATTTAAATCAAACACGAACCAGACCTCGTTGCTGTCTGCGTATTCGTGCAGACAATAAAAATGAAGGAGAAGAAAAATGCATGAAAAACACTAAAAACAAAGCAGCGATTGCAATTGTATTGCTTCTGACGTTAACTATGTTTGCTTCGCTTGTACTTATACCAGCTGCTAACGCGCATGATCCAGGATGGAAAATTACCACTTTCGCCTACATCCATGTTGCACCTAACCCTGTAGGCGTCAACCAGCAAGTAGACGTTCTAATGTGGGTTGACAAGACAATGGGGGGGTGGGGTGCAGCATCACCAGGCAATGACATCCGGATGCATGACTACAAGCTTACCATTACAAGACCTGACGGTACAACAGAAACAAAGACTTGGCCTATCGTCTGGGACACTACGTCATCACAGTACACTTCCTACACTCCTGCCCAAACTGGCGAGTACACGTTCAAGTTCGATTTTCCTGAACAAGTATGCACTTGGAGTACTGACTACCAGAACGACACTTATTTAGCCAGCAGTGCAACGACGACGCTTACTGTGCAGGAAGAACCGGTAATTGCCATAACTAGCTATCCGCTTCCAACTGAGTACTGGACGCGCCCAATTTACGGTGAGAACACTGACTGGTGGTCGATTTCGTCAAACTGGCTTGGCACCGGCTCTCCAGAATTCAAATCCTTTAATTTTGGATACACCGTTGCAATTCCTGGTGCGGTGGGCTCTCAAACTGCTCACATCATGTGGACTAGGCCGCTTCAGTCTGGCGGAGTCGTCGGAGGAACCAATTTTGCCACTCCAGGAGACACATACTTCGAGGGGACTGCATACTCTCAGAGGTTCACAAATCCCATAATTGTTGCTGGAAAACTAATCTACACGGAGCCTCTAAATTACGGGTTTCAAACTGGCGGCCCAACTGTCTGCGTTGACCTTCGTACAGGAGAACCTCTTTGGTCTCGAACTGATGTACCCGTGCTGTCATTCGCTTACATATTTTCTTGGCAAGACATGAACTATCACGGAGTTCAGCAACCAACTTTAGTTGCAGCTGGAGGTTGGCGAAGCCCAATACCTTCTGGTATGTGGGTGGGGTATGATGCAGACACAGGAACATGGCTGTGGAACGCAACTAATGTTCCCTCAGGCACAAAAGCAATGGGTCCACGAGGAGAATACTTGCAGTACGTCATGCAAAACGCAGGCAACGACACGCATCCCGATTACCACTTGCTTCAGTGGAACTCGTCCAAACTAGGTGTAATGCCCGGTCTCTCAACTGGCCAAATTTCAGGGGTAGTCGACGCAAGCACGCCGGACCGTTATGACTGGAACGTTTCGATACCATGGGCCAACACTATGGTGACGGCGGGACCATTTGGGCTCTCACTCGATTTTACGGTAGTTGCAGCTTACGGTATGGATACAATACTTTGTTACAATGGAACTCTACCTACAGGCGGTTCGCCTTCGACATTCGGTAGACCAATAAGCAGCGATCCCTACACGTACTTTGCTATAAACCTCAACGCATCTAAGGGTACCATAGGCAATGTTCTTTGGCGGCAGACGTATAACGCACCATCAGGCGGCATATCGGTATTTGTATCCGGAGCCGACCCGAAAACTGGTGTATTCGTTGAAAACCATAAGGAAACCATGCAATGGGTGGGGTACAACCTGAGAACAGGCGCTAGAATGTGGGGTCCAGTTGGGGGTTCAACCGCCTTTGACTACTACGGCAACGATTTTGGTGGCTCATCGGTCGGTTACCTTGCTTACGGCAATCTCTACTACAGCGGACATGCAGGAATAGTGTACTGCTATAACGTCCTAACTGGAGAACTATTGTGGACTTACGGCAACGGCGGCGAAGGCAACAGTACTAGCTCTGGCGCCCAAATGGCTTACGGTCATTATCCAACCATGATAGAGGCTATTGGTAACGGAGTAGTCTACACGTCAGTTATTGAGCACACTGTCAACACGCCGATTTACAANGGNGCAAGAGTGCGAGCTNTTAACGCTACTGACGGCACGGAAATATATACTCTTTCAGATTACGGCTCAAGTTGGACTCAAGCTATCGCAGACGGCTACACAACCTTCATGAACGGCTACGACAACCAAATCTACTGTGTAGGCAGAGGACCTAGCGCTACTACGGTTACTGCGTCACCAAAAGTTTCAGTGAATGGCGACAGCGTACTAGTAGAAGGTACAGTGATTGATATAGCGGCGGGCACGAAGCAAAATGAGCAGGCTGCTCGTTTTCCGAATGGTGTTCCTGCTGTTTCTGATGCGAACATGAGCGACTGGATGGAATACGTGTACCAGCAGAAGCCTCGTCCAACAGACGTTACTGGCGTCGAAGTTGTCTTGGAGGTTCTTGACCCGAACAGCAACTACTACGAGGTTGGCAGAGCCACGAGCGACGCAAGCGGCTTTTACAGCGTTGCGTTCACTCCTGAAGTTCCAGGCAAATACACCATAATCGCCACGTTCGAAGGCTCCAACGGCTACTGGCCTTCTCAGGCGGAAACCGCCATAAACGTTGAAGAAGCGCCTGCTACTACTCCACCACCGACACCGACGCCAGCATCAGTTGCCGACATGTACTTCCTGCCTGTATCGACCGGCATAATCATTGCAATCGTAGTAATCGGGCTAGTAATCATCCTGATGCTCCGAAAACGGTAAACAGCCAAACGAAAACCGCAAAAATCCACTTTCCCCTTTTTTAGTCTATCCATAAACAAGCATGAACCAAGCGCAACGGAGAAAAGAGAAGGGCTGAAAAGGACTCTGAACGGAAAAAGCAAATAGTAATCTTGTTTCAAGCATTTTTCTTCTATCTCCTATGTTTAGTCCGTCCAGAGCCTCAGCAAACCTTCTATTCAGCGCTTGATATTTAGGAACTTTGTCAATGTTTCTTTTTTATGCGAGTTCAGACTATGTATTTGCCTGCTTTTTCAAAATCTTTCACGATTTGCATAACACGCTTAGGCACATTAACAGCTCGGAGCGGAATGCTCTGTAGCAGAACCCAGGGAGTTTTACGAGCGATTATTGTTGCGATGTGCCTTTCGCCGAAGCATGCTTGCGCAACCTTGATGACGCTACGTCTTACTGCAGTTTCTGACAATTCGCCCAGTGCATGCAAATACTCATGCAGCAGAAGGTTGTACACTAGAGCGTTTACCACGCGCTTTGAGCTCATTGAAGCCTCAACGATTTCGACTAAGGCTCTGTTCAAGACGATGTTATTTGTCCCAACAGGGTGATATGCACCTAGTTGAAGGGGTAAATCATCCAGAAAGAGCAGCATGCTGCCCCTGCGTTTGCCCAATGAAAATGCAACCGTTTCTTTGACGATCTGCCAGACTTCAGCATAGCTCCCCGCTGTATCAAGGCTACTGCGGAATTTGGCTACAGAAGATTCGCCTTCGCTCAAGAGTCTCGCCTCACTTACGAAGAGTAACTGTGCCTAACCTCGCCTTTAAACACATGACACAATGGCGTGAAGACTAAGAGAAAACAGGTTTTGGTTTTCCAAGTTTTTTGTTTAAACATGCGCGTATGAACCCGTAGTATTCAGGTGAGGGCATGCCAGGGCGGCTTTTGAATTCGCCGTGAAACTGTGAAGCAAAGAAGAAGTAGCTATTAGGCAATTCCAATATTTCCATTCTTCTGCCGTCTGTGCTCTTGCCAGAAAAGCATAAGCCATTCTCCTTCAGAATCTTCAGGTAGTCAAGGTTGACTTCGAATCTGTGGCGGTGGCGCTCGTAAACTTCCTTGCGCTTATACAAGCTGTACGCCATAGTGTCTGGTTCCAGTATCACTTTATGAGCGCCTAATCTCATGGTAGCGCCTTTGTACTTCACTCCGCGTTGTTCTGGCATAAGGGCGATGACTGGATGCGGCGAATTCGGATCAATCTCAACGCTGTTCGCATCTTTTAAGCCGCAGACGTTTCGGGCGAACTCGATAACTGCCAACTGAAAACCGTAGCATATACCAAGAAAAGGTATCTCGCTCTCTCTTGCAAACTTTATAGCCGCCATTTTTCCTTCAGTGCCTCTGGGACCGAAACCGTAAGGAACGAATACACCATCAAAGTTTTCAAGGTCCTTGACACATTGTGGGTCCTGTTCAAACTTCTCTGCCTCCAAGTACGTGATGCACACCCGTGTTTTGCAGGCTGCTCCGCCGTGATGAAACGCCTCGTTCATGCTTACATAGCTGTCTGTCAACCCAGCGTACTTGCCTATCAAAGCTATTCTAACTTCGTGCTCAGGGTTTAGCACTGCATTCACAAACTGTTGCCACTCATACAAATCCTGAGCGGTGCATGTGTAACCAAATCTCTGGCAGATGAAGTCGCCCATGCCCTGCTTGTCAAGGATAAGTGGCACTTGATACACGGATTCAACATTGTAAGAGCAGAAGACCGCGTGTTCTGGAATCGTTCCGAAAAGCGCTATCTTTCGCAAGGCTTCAGCGTCGATCATTTTGGGACTTCGGGCGACGATTATGTCTGGTTGAATGCCGATGCGACGCAGTTCGTTGACACTGTGCTGTAAGGGTTTCGTCTTCAATTCATTAGTAACATCTAAAATTGGAACCAAGGCAACGTGAACGTAGAGAGTGTTCTCGAATCCTTCTTCTAGCCGCATTTGGCGTATAGCTTCTAAGAAAGGCAATCCTTCTATGTCGCCTACCGTACCGCCCACTTCTGTTAAGACGACATCGGCTTTGGAGGTTTTCGCCACAGTTTTTATGCTATGCTTAATTTCGTTAGTTATATGTGGCACGATTTGGACGCAGCGCCCGAGAAAGTCACCGCGTCGTTCTTTCTCAATTACCGCTTTGTAAACGAGACCTGTAGTAACGTTGTTTTCTTGTTTTAGGCTTAAATCCAAAAAACGTTCGTACCACCCTAAATCCAAATCGGTTTCGCCGCCGTCGTCTGTAACGAAGACTTCCCCGTGCATGTAGGGGTTCATGGTTCCCGCGTCAACATTCACGTAGGGGTCAATTTTTACGACTGTAGGCTTTAGCCCCCGTGTTTGAAGCATTTTGCCTATAGAAGAAGTTACAATACCTTTACCAACCGAACTTAACACACCGCCGGTAACAAAAATGTACTTAACCATACCGGTCCCTCGTAATAACCTACACCTTTCCACTGCAATTAATATAACCTTTTTGTGTGCCAAAAAAATTAACAGTACGCAAAATAAGCTTTCAAGGTTTAACGAGTTAAACCCCGGAAGTGCCTAAAGCCCCTAACGCCTGTGCTTCATCCTCATTACTGCACGCGCAATGAACCAAACGCCTAAGAGAATTAGGATAATTTCCCATGATGGTATACGTATGTTGAAAGTTTCATTCAACAGGAAACTAAACCCAATGAAAACAATTACTATACCAATGATCAAAGTTGCAAGTGCTCCACTTATGTGAAAACCGTAATATTCACGTGCATGCTGTCTGCTTCCCCAGTGAGATTTGCCTTCAGTGGTCGTGCCATAAAGAGGAGCGCCACAGTTAACACAAACGGTGGTGCCTTCAGCATTGTTAGTGCCACATTTGGTGCAGTAAACCATGTTTCTCCCTTTTTGATTATTTTAGAGAGTTTGCTCATAAGACTTTTGGTGCACGCCGCAACCAATAAACCGTTTTTGTTGTTTATAGTTCGACAAGCACATTTCAATATGCCTGTGCAACCTGTTACTTGTGAAGTCTATGCAACATCATAATTTTTTAACTTTGGCAGTTTGCATATCTGCTTATGCGCTTTGTGGCAAAATATTTTAATTACCAAAGCTTGTAAGAATAGTTGAGGGGACTTTGAATGCCAAGAGCCTTTGTGTTAATAAACGTAGAGTCAGGTTCAGAAGACGAAGTTCTGAAGGAACTGAAGACAATCGACGGAGTAGAAGAAGCCTACTTTTCATACGGAGTGTACGACCTAATCACAAAAATCAGAGCCAACTCGATGGACAAACTTAAAGAATTGGTGACGCGCCGAATCAGAACGCTCAGCAAGGTCCGATCAACACTGACATTGATAATGATGGAAGAATAACGCGCCTAGTTTTTCTCTTAACCCAATTTTTTCACGTTTTGCTTTTCAAGCATAACAAAGAACACTGTTTATGGTTAGCTTTAAGGCTCCTCTTTGGCTGGCTCAACGACAACCGTGGTTCCATAAGCAGAGAACAGCGTTGCCGTACCCTGAAGAATGTCGCTTGTTTCAAAATCCGCACCAATTACAGCGTTTGCGCCCATTGCCGTGGCTTTGTCGATTAACCGTTGCAATGATTCTCTCCGTGCTTTTTCAGCCTCTGAACTGTAAGTGGTAACTTCACCGCCGAACATTCCTTCAATTCCCGCTACAAATTTTCCGCCCACACCTCTAGTTCGAACTGTTAAGCCATGAACGGCGCCTAAAACCTTCACGACTCGATAGCCAGGCAAAGTTGGTGTAGTTACAACTATCATGCGCGTTGGCTGGGCTGATTGAACATTAAGTGGTGCTCCGCAATCGGGGCAAAACACAGCATCAACAGGTGCTTTGTTTCCACATTTCGGGCAGTATACTTCGCTCATTTTATCACACAGAAATCTTAAACCTAAATAGTGCATTTATGCTTTATGCACTCCAAAAAAGGGCATTAGTCACAAGGTTTGAAGCATAAATCATATAGCGTCACGCGTTACAAACAGTATTACCGAAGGGAAGACTGGCTTCATGCAGAAGTCTTATTCAAGGTTACTTGGTGTAATCGGAAAGCCTAATACGGGCAAGTCAACGTTTTTCAGCGCCGCAACTCTGGTGCCAGCTGAAATTGCGAGTTATCCCTTCACAACTATAAAACCCAACCGCGGCATCGGCTACGTGCGAACACCCTGCGTCCACGAAGAATTTCAAGTTGAAGACAATCCAAGTAACTCCCTTTGCCTCGACGGCATAAGACTTGTTCCTGTAGAGATGATAGATGTCGCAGGTCTCGTTCCAGGCGCATGGGAAGGACGCGGGTTAGGCAACCAATTCTTGGACGAAATATGTAGAGCTGACGCCCTTGTCCACATCGTTGACGCTTCAGGAGGAACAGACTGTGAAGGTCGCTTGTGCAAGCCAGGCGAACACGACCCGCTCGAGGATGTGCAATTTCTAGAACGCGAAATAACCATGTGGCTGGCGTCTATACTTAAAAAAGACTGGGCGAAATTAGCTAGAACAGCCGAAGCTGAATCAAAAGACCTCTACGCAATGCTTGAAGAACGTTTAAGCGGCTTGTCCATAAAGCGTAGCCACATTTTCGAAGCAACTAGAAAATCAGGTTTAAACGCTGACAAACCAACCACTTGGAGCGAAGAAGACTTCTTAAAATTCGTGAATACGCTGAGGCGAATTTCAAAGCCTATGCTAATAGTGGCCAACAAAATTGACCTACCTGCCGCTGAAGCCAACTTGGAAAAGTTGCAAAAACTCGATTACACTGTTATCCCCTGTTGCGCAGAAGCTGAACTTGCTCTTAGACGGGCGGCTGAAAAGAAGCTAATCGATTACAGACCAGGCGACTGCAACTTCAAAATACTGCAACCAGGAAGATTGTCCCAAAGCCAAATCAAAGCCTTGGAAATTATACGTGAAAGGGTGCTCCTTAAAAATGGTTCCACAGGCGTTCAAGCCGCTATAAACATGGCTTACTTCAAACTCCTAAGCATGATCACTGTTTACCCTGTCGAAGACTTGGAGCATTTAACCGACCATAATGGGCGAGTCTTGCCAGACGTTTACCTTGTGCCTTACGGGACAACCGCTCGTCAATTCGCTTATCTAATCCACACTGAACTGGGTGAAAGCTTCATTTACGCAGTAGATGCACGAGAGCGAAAAAGAGTCGGTGAAGACGCTGTTCTACGAGACAGAGATGTCATCTCCATCGTAAGCGCCAAAAGACGCACGTAGCAAGTTTTTACGTGCCATAGCGTCGCTTGCGCGTTTGAAAAGTTCGGATAGCTCGCAAGAGATCTATCAGACGGAAATCAGGCCAGTAAACATCCAAAAAAGCCAGCTCACTGTAGGCGGATTGCCAGAGCAGAAAACCACTTAGTCTTTCCTCACCTGAAGTTCTGATAATCAAGTCTGGTTCTTGATTAGACATGTGCGCGGTGTACAGATACTTTTCAAAAGTTTTCTCGTTTACGTCATCAAGTGTTAATTTGCCATCTCTTACCTTCTCAGCGATTATTTTAGCTGCATCAACAATTTCTGCTCTGCCACCGTACGCAAAAGCGAAATTCAAAAACTGGTTGTCATAGTTTGCCGTGGCTTTCTCCACGTCCGCGATGAGTTGCTGTAGGCTTTTTGGCAGAAGTTGTGTTCTGCCTATGACTTTAACGTGAACTTTGTTTCGGTGTATGCGCTCGTCGGTTAAGAGTTTGCGGAATTTTTCCTCGGCGATTTTCATGATCTCCTCGATTTCTTCTGGTGAACGCCTAAAATTTTCTGTTGAAAATGTGTAGAGCGTTACAAATTTCACGTTGAGTTTCTCGCACCAATCCAAAAGTTGCTCAACCGTTTCCGCGCCTTTCTTGTGACCTAACCACGGGTTCAGCTCTTTCTCTGAAGCCCATCGCCTGTTTCCATCCAAGATTATGGCGATGTTCTCAAGTGTCTCGCCGTTTTTAACTTGCTGCCACAACCATTTTTCGTAAAGCTTGTAGGCGCCTATAATGGAGAGAAGTTTCTTAAGCATTAACTGAACCTCATATTTTTAGGAGTTGGTGCACAGCATTCTTTGTTTACCAGAGGTAAAGCCCTAATGGCTTCAATTAAAGCTTGCTATGATTAAGAGCGAAAACGAACAAATTATTACTTTTGTTCCGATGATGAAGAAATATCTTCTCCAAACTCGTCACCCTTGTCTTCAGACTCTTTGAAAAAGTCTTTAGACGACCTGTGAATAATGATTACTAACATAACTGAAGCAATGGCTATGAGTATGCCGACAATTATGGCATAAACTAGGTTGGAGAACTCTGGGTTATCGAGTCCTACGCCAGGCTTGATAAGGATATTTGCGGTTCCATCGAGGATCCAGCGGAACCAAACAACGGACACCACTAAGGCAACGTTTCGCAACAACCGCGCGTCTCGTTCAAAGTACAAGCGCATGCTTCTACCGAAAAGCGCGATACTTATGCCCACCAACATGAGATCCATGAATCCTTTTATGAAGAAACCTGCCGCTGTTGGAAAAGCGCTGAGCCACCCAGCTAAATCCGTGGGAACTGGTGTTACGTTGGTAGTAGCGTTTGCTACTCCCAAGTATGCGCTCACAACTACGCATAGGATTCCAGCGACGACAGTATAGTTCGAGATTTGCACTGGAAGAGGCGGAGGCGAGTATTCTTTAGCCCACTTGTAAAAGTTTTTTGCTTCTCTGTCAACTCCGAAACCCTTAACGAGTAAGACCACTCCTAGAATAAGAACTATGGATATAAGATAGTAATTAACGGCACCAGGTATTATGTAGAATATTCCGTAAAGGAAAAACAGCAGTCCGGGTATGCCTAAGGCTAAGCGAGCGTATCGGGGATTTTGCCATATAAGTTTAAGGTAACGCGAAAAAAGAGCTGCTGTTTCTTCAATGGATTCACTATGTTTAATAACTATCCTTCTAACGGATGAAACGGGGACTCTGGATTCTACAAGTGGCAAGACGGCTTCGTCTGAATAACCATCCGTGACCAGAATGACTTCGTTTGCACTGAAAGAACGCAGTAATTTGCCAAGTTCAGCAACCAATTTTCTGTCTGCGCCTACTCCGCCACGTTCTAACCCAGAGATAGTTGCAACTTCGAAGTTTTCTTCAGGTTGCTTTTCGGTTTCCAGGCGGTCATAGAGGCGCACAGCTTCGAACATGGCGTTGGCGTCTGGTTCTTCCGGGTCTCGCAAGGCTAAGGATACTGCAGCATCCAAGTTTGGTGTTCTCCCCAGAAGCGGCGTTTTTATTCCCGCCTTCGCTTCCAGATCGCCATCTCTGTCAACACATAGAATTAGAATGCGTTTCTCGGTTTGCCGCTCCGTTTCTTTTTCCGTCATCTAGTCTCTATTCCTATTTTCTCTGTAAGGTAACTTTAATCTTGCGTTTGAGTGCCCTGTGAATCGTCGTCTGCGAGCAGCTGGAACTCGTCCCAGCTTAGTTTTTCACCCCGTTGGAGTTTATCTCGCGCTTGCGATTCAAGCTTTTCTTTGAGGGTTTTTTCTGCACTCTTCTTTCGTTTTTCGTCTTCTTCTCTTATAGCGTCTTGTAGCTTTTTCTTTTTTTCCGTTAGTTCTTTCAATTCTTGATATAGGGGTATAGCTTGTTCTTTTGCTTGGATGTAGGCGCTGTGAAGGCGGTCGGCTTCTCTTTTGATGTTTTTTGCTTCGCTGATTTTGGCAACTATGATTGCGTGAATTTCCTGGCTTTTTTGAGCAGTTGCAATTAGTTCTTGATGATGTGCGTTTGCCTTGGCTTCAAGCGTTTTCAGTTCTTCCCGTAGCTCCGCGATTTGCTTGTTTTGCTGTTCGATTTTCTTGTAAATGTGCAGTTGTGGTTCGAGTTGTTTAACCTCTTCCACGAGTCTTTTTTCTTCTTGCAGGTCAAGCGGTGTCGTTTGGATTTTCCATTCGATGGCTTGAATTTCTTTTTCTAGTCTTGTGCGGCTTTTTCTCGGTTTTTTCTTTTTCAGTTCCGCGATTTTCTTGCTTCGCAGGGTTATTTCTTCGATTATAGTTCTGTTTCTCGCTCGTGCGGTTTCCCGTTGCTGCTTTAGAGTTTTGACTTTTTCGTTTAGGCTATTGCGTTCGTTTTCGAGTGCGCGTATATCATTGTGATGTTTTTTGAATTGTTCATTAAGTTTATCTCTTTTTTCGATGTGCACTTTCGTTTCTTCGTTAGCTTTGTTGATTTGTTCTCTCAGCGTGGCGATTTGCTTGTTAAAGGCTGCGATTTGGTTTGTTTTTTGTTGTTCTGTCAAGAGTTATCCTCTGTGGGAGTTGCCATAATAGACTTGTGGTTTTCAAATTAATATTGATTTCAGGTGCATTTTCGTTTCTTGTTATGGCGTTTTCTTTTTTGAGTGTTATAAGTTTTAAATAGAATTGCTAAAAGTGGTGATTTCACCCGCGCCCTCTTTCCCCTCTTTTTTTACTACGTACATTCTGGAGTGCGATTCTAATGGTGAACATGGACCGCGCTAAGCGTAAGCTGCTTCTCTGCTTTGTGATAATGACACAAGCGAAAGGAAAAATAATAATGCGTTTTTGCGTAAACGTTTCCGTCTCCTGCAATTCAAGAAGCGAAGCCCTCAAAGATGCAATAGCTTAACAAATCAGCTTTGCGCTATCCGAAAAGAAATAGACATGGAATTGGCTTCTAATTATTGCTCCCCAGATGTCAAATAAGAGTCCAATTTTGCAAAGGCTTTCGATAGTGCCCTTTCTATCTTACTCCTCCGCCTCCTCCGCCAAAGCCTCCGCCCCCTCCGAACCCGCCTCCTCCGCCAAAGCCTCCGCCCCATACAGGGTGCGCGCTTCCTGGAACCATTCCTGCAATTGACGCAAACACAAGGGGCATTAGGTAGACGATGTCTGCCTCAACCATAGGAATCTTCAATTCTTTCATTGCTTCCGCGACTTTTTTTCCTACTCCAAGGGCTGTGCCATATATCAGCCATTCTTTCCAAATGGAGAGGTCTTCGGGGGCATAGCGTTGTATCATAGCCAAGTCTGAAAGGACCGCCTTAAACGATTTCCACTCTAGTTTTTCCTTGCGCAACGGTTCCCTCCACTTAGCGAAAAATAGGGTCAGAGGTGCTATTACTGAAATAGCTGTGCATTGGATCAGCAACACTATTGATCCTGCAAGCGCCTCAACCCGCGGAACCAGAGCGTGGTATTGAAGCGTTGCCATAAGTACCACTGAAACTCCAAGCAGCAAAACAGGAAAAAGCCATAAGAGGGCAACTCTTTTTTTGCCAACTATTTGTTTAGAAATGATCTTCTTTTTCTCGTCAGCAACAATGCTAAAGGCGGAAAGGGCATAAGTAGCACTGGAAGAATCTTCTAGCGATCTCGCTTGCTTTTGCGCTTTTATAGAAGCTTTCATCTCATCCGTGTCTAAAATATTTTCTTTGGAGAGGCTTCTGAGAAAACTCAGAACTTTCGATTCGTAAGACATCTCATCGGGGTTTTCTTTGTCTATTATTCCTATTCTTAATCCTTTGTCTCTAGGGATTATCTTGATTTTTCCTTGCCTGTGAAGGTCAAGAATTGTTGCGTAGAAGCCATTCTTGTCGAACTTTAACGAGTCATCTTTAAAGAGTAAGTTCACCAACCAAGGTTTTCTATCTGGGTTCGGTACATAGCTCAGGTACTTAGGGACTGTAACATCCTTCTCTTTATTATGCCAAAAGTATATGACCAGCAGTATGAAGGGGAGGGCTAAAACAAGGATTTTGACGGCACTTCTTAAACCCTCGATCACTAAATACTGGTTGACATAGGCTGTGTTCGCTTGGACCGTCTCAGACTCAACATTTGGAATGTTGCTAACGAATCCATCCAAAATCTCTAGAATATCGGATTCAAGAAGCAGTTCCACTTCTAGAAGCTCATTTCTGGCGCTGCTTCCATGGATTTCAATCGTGCTTCCTTGAAAAATTTGCAGGGACGGAGGATGCTGATATACATTTCTGACAAGTTCGCTATTCTCTATAAGTATGGTGACCTTTTGGTAGGGTAAGTGTTCATCGGCAAGCTTGATGTTTAGATGGCAGAGCGTTCCATCATATTCTATGGGTGGATGGAGCCTGAAGACGTAGCGTATCTTGTATGTGCCAGCTTTGAAGTAATCTTTCTTATAGCAGCCGACCTCGTTAGAGGAGGCTAAGTAGTCTATGTAGCTGTGAAAATGCGCTAGGAGTCCTTTTTCTGTGTATTGCAAGAGATCGCTTGGATTAATTGGAGCCGACACATTACCAACGTGATCTTTGATATAATCTACTGTTTCAGCAGGGGCTTCAACACTTACAACTTCGACGTAGGGCTGGTCAATTTCAATTTGGGATACCGGAGCTTTCCATGACCTATAGAGCATCCTATACCTGTCGGATACTCTGATGTCATATAGGTAATCCTCAACAAGTGTTCCGTTAAGGTAGATTGTTGCTTGGTATTCCTTGACAACCACATTATCAGGCGGTTGAAAAGCGGCGAGTGGAATGAAATAATGAACTATTGTGAAGCCTATGAGTCCAATGAGGACGGTGACGGCGATTATTTTGGCTAGCTGCCTAACCTCAGCCATGGACCCACCTTAAAACTTTATAATGGGTCTCTTCTCAACGTCTTCTTCAAACTCTAAATATTCCATCTTTGCCATGCCTAGTGAAGATGCGACATACTTTGAAGGTATCGTATCAAGCATAATGTTGAATTCTTGAATTATGTTATTGTATGTGTACCTGTGTCTTGCGATCTCGTCTTCAACCCCTCTGACGCCATCCATAAGCTTTGTAACGGTTTCCGAAGTCTTCAAAGCAGGGTAGTTCTCAGCCACAGCTACTATGCCGCTAATTATCCTTCTCGACTCTCGATCTACTTCGCTAAGACCAGCAGCCCCAGCTTTGAGAACTTCAGTCCTCATAGTTGTTATCCTTTCGAAAGTTTCCCTCTCAAAACTAGAATAGCTCTTAACGGACTCTAGAAGTTGCTCAATCATGTCAAGCCTCTTCTTCAACGCAACTCTAACTTGACCCAAAGTGGCTTCAGAAGAATTTCTGAGACGATAAAGCCTATTATAAATAAACAGGAAGTAAAAGATTAAACCAGCCGCAACAATTGTTATGATAGCTACAATTATAATTAACAAGATATCTATCATGAGATCCCCTTCTTTTCCTCATGGAGAGGCGGTTCTAACATAGGCATTACGAACTCTTTTTTTACGGCTTTACCGCTCCATATGACTTTTTCGTTTGCCTTCGAATGTTTCTCCAACCTAGACAAAAATTCGCCTCCGTAGCTAATACTACTTGACGTTTGCACACTCTCTCCTCCTTTTTTAGTTCAAATATCTTATTATATTCCTTTTTAAATTAAAACTTTTGCGTACAAAAATATACATAAAAATGCATCTGCAAATTTTTTATGTCGTAGACGGTCAAAGAGTTTTCTGTGAAAGCCATGGCTAAGAAGTTTAAAGGTACACCTTCAATGCGCGAGTATTGGCGTGAGAAAAAACGCGAGCATAAACTTACTTAAACAGCGCAGAAGAATAGCCAAAAAATCACAAATCCACGAGCGAAGATTCATTTCCACTTGATACGCCACGGGAAAGGTACAATAGAATACCACAAGACACAGAACATAATCCACGTTCAAAGGCTACTAGGCCATAAAAGCGTCTTAAACACACAGATATACGTTAACCTTGAGCAAGCAAACTTGATCAATGAAGATTATGACGTAAAAATCGCAGAAACCCTAGATGATGCTTGTAAGCTGTTGGAAGTTGGCTTTGAATAAGTTACCGATATGAATGGAAAAACTGTTTAGGAAGCGCAAATGACTATGAAAGTTATAAATCCTATTTTAGAAACTAACATTTTAAATAGTTTGTTGCTCCATGTTTTTTGGCGAGAGACAAAAGATGAAGTACAATTATGACGAGCTGTTGAAGCGGGCATGTTCACAGATGCCGGAGGTTTCGCTGAAGCGCGAGCGTTTGGAGTTACCACGGTTATTCATCACTACGATAGGCATGCGCACGATAATCTCTAATTTCAAAGAAGTTGCCGATGTTCTGGATCGCAATCCGCAACATATCTTGAAGTTTTTGACGCGGGAGATGGCTACGGCTGCGACATTTCACGATTCAAGGGCGATTTTTCAAGGGAAATTTCGGCGGGACAGTTTTGAAAGGTTGTTGCAGCGGTACATGGATAGCTTTGTAGTTTGTCCTGTTTGCAAGCGTCCAGACACGAAGATTGTGAAGGAGAAACGCTTGGCTTTTCTGGTGTGTAATGCATGCGGTGCGAAGTCATCTGTAAAGCAGTTGTGAGAGCGCGCTGAAACTTGGATGTCTACGTTAATCTCAAGAAAGTTGGTAGGAACGTGCTTTTGGCTATTTGCGACTGTGAGGTGCTTGGCAGAACTTTGCGGGAAGGGACGATTGTTTTTCACGTGAAGGACGAGTTTTACAACGGCGGCAAAGTTAGTGTTGAAGAGGCTGTGGGCATGATTGAAAATTCAACGATTGTGAACTTGGTGGGCAAGAATTGCGTTGAAAAAGCGATAGCGAAAGGCTATGTGCACCCCGAAGCAGTGCTGCGAATAGAGGGTGTGCCTCACGCTCAGATTGTCAAGCTTTAGAAAGATGGATGACTAAAAGTTAGAGGCATTTTTGTTGGCACCTTAGTGATGATAACAAACTTATTTAACGAATGTATTTACATCTATTTCTACATCCTTTCAGAGTAATTTCAGGACGAAAACAGCCATGAAAATAACTCTTTCCAAGCGCGTCTTTGCACTAATTTTGATAATTGCTCTTGCGCTTTCAGTTGTCAATACATATTTAATATTTGACCTGAGGCGTGCGCTGCAAGACGCTGCTCACGATTCAACGTATGACTACGTGATTTTTCAAGATGGCGACATGTGTAAGGCAAAAAATCAAGCAAGCGGCTACATAGACTTCACCTCAGCCGACGCCTCGTTCGTCATAAGCCAAGCAATAGCCGAAGGAAACACGGTTTACATTAAACCCGGCAATTACATGCTAAGCACTGATGTTCAAGTGTCCAACAAGCTAAACGCGAAAATAGTCAGTGACGGAGCAAGTATGATAGGCAACGGCAACAAGCTAATCATCAAAGGCGACAACTGGACCCGCTCGCAGTATAACCTTATCTCAGGCTTAGAAATAATAAACGGCACTGTTCGAATCGAAAACTCTTTCGGAACAACCGTGTCAAACATGGCATTCATAAACTGCTCCACAGCGCTTGAACTAGCTAACACGGAAACTTGGAGCGAGGGCAACAAGATAGAGGATTGCCGTTTCCTAAATTCCAGCGAAAGCATAGTTTTCAGGACGCCAACAGACAACGGCACCGGGTCTTATGCCAGCTCAGAGGTCAGGCGTTGTTTTTTCAATATTCTTGACAATTCAGTGGGCATACTAGTTGAGCGCCTCGCAGAATTCTCCGACAGCCAAATGCAAGACGTGAGAATGTGGATGGGCGAAAACGGTTTCATACGCAATCAGACTGGACTCCTAGTTGACGGCTCAATGCATCAAACGTTGCTGTCTGGAGTAGTCTTCGAGTCATTCGCGGATTATCCAGAACAATTGTATGCGATATCCTTGGGAGAAACGTCAATTACGCCTCCAATCCTTGCAGGAGGCATCAGTTTCTTAGGCAATTGGACCGCTAGAATCTATAACCCATTCAACAAATGGATTTCTGGAAGTGGCGCTGTCTTCAAGCAAGAGAACCTGAACGTTCCAATTGGCCTAAACGGGCAATACGGACCAACAGAAACCGTTCAGCTAAGACCACTCACCATTGCAGACTTCAAGCCAAAAATCCAAGTTCAAGGCAGCTTCGCCTATAACGAAACAATCACGGTTAGGTTCCGCTTGGAATTTGTCGACAACGTAATCTCGCAAAGCGTTGAAAAATCATTTAGCAACGCTACTACCTTATGGCTGGATGATGACGACATTCTGAAAATGCTTCCTTCGCAGAGCGTAATTTGGGACATCCTGGTTGACGCCAAAGCAAGCTCTGCATCGACAGACGCTGTCGTTAGAATCAGCGTTTATGGAATAACCGCGTAACAAAACGCATAGTTGCTATTTTTTTTCGTTAATCAGCCGTTTCGGGTCAAATATTCTCTCTAACTCTTCAGGTTTAAGTAATCCTTTTTCCAGCGCAATCTCTTTCACAGAACGACCCTCTTCCAGCGCTTGCTTTGCTATTTTGCTGGCTTCCAAATAGCCAATATGCGGCGAAAGAAACGTTGCCAACGCAGGGTTCTTTTCCAAGTACTGGGCGCAGCGTTTCTCGTCCACAGTTATTCCTTCAACGCATTTTCTCCTAAAAACTGGCAGGTAATTAGTTAAGAGTTCAATGGAAAAAAGCACGTTATACATGATCACAGGCGTCATAACATTCAAATCCAACTGTCCAGCCTGCACTGCAAAAGACACTGTCAAATCGTTGCCTACCACTTGGAACGCTACCATGTTTAAGCATTCAGCCATAACAGGGTTAACTTTCCCAGGCATTATGGACGAGCCAGGCTGCACCGGCGGAAGCGCAATCTCAGCCAATCCCGTGGTAGGACCTGACGAGAGTAACCGCAGATCATTTGCCACTCTGATAAGTTCTAAAGCTAATTCTTTAAGTGCGCTTGATACGGTTTGCACTGGTCTGCAGCTCTGCAGCGCCTCAAACGTGTTCTTTGCGGGTTTCAGCGGAAAACCTGTCATCTTCCGCAGTTCTGCGATTGCAAATTGCTTGTACTGGGGATGCGCGTTAGCCCCTGTGCCTGCAGCTGTACCGCCCAGCGCGAGTTCATAGAGGTTTTTCTGTCTTTCTCTTAACTGGTCGCAGGCGTTTCTCAGCGCTGAGGCGTACGCGCTGAACTCCTGTCCGATGGTTACGGGAACAGCGTCTTGAAGATGAGTGCGACCCGACTTCACCGTGCCACTGTGTTTCTTGCCTAGTTTTTCAAAAGCTTCTGCAAGGCTGTCCAGTTCCTTAAGCAGCGGTTGCAGAGCCATCAAAACGGCAACGTGCATGGCTGTGGGAAACGTGTCGTTCGTAGATTGCGCCATGTTCACGTGGTCGTTGGGGTTCACGGTTTTGTACTCGCCCTTCGCTTTGCCCAAAATCTCAAGCGCTCTATTGGCTACAACCTCGTTGACGTTCATGTTGAAAGATGTGCCAGCTCCAGCTTGAAAGACATCCACCACAAACTGGTCCAGAAGTTTGCCAGCGAGAATCTCGTCACAAGCCTGAACGATTACCTTTGCGGTCTTTTGATCGAGCCAGCCTACTTCGGCGTTCGCCAAAGCTGCAGCCTTCTTCACGAGTACATAAGCCTTAATAAAAGGGAGGGGGGCTTTGATTCCGCTCACTGGAAAGTTTTCCGTTGCCCTTAAAGTTTGAATGCCATAATAGGCGTTTTTTGGTATAGCTTTCTTGCCTAACGGGTCAATCTCTATTCGTGTTTTCATCATTCGGTCTCCTTTTCCTTTTTAGGATGAAGTTGCTGAAGTATTTTCTTCTTAGTCTTCAATATAGCTTCCGTAATTTTAATCTTCTTTGGGCATTTCAACCTTGTAGTTTTTTGCTGCCGCCGGCAATAGCCGCATCACTGTGATGAACTTTTAATGCTATCCGAAGATAACTGTGAAAACATTTTATATCCACGTGAGTAAAGAATCTTGAAACTAGAATATGTAAGGGGTTGTGGCAGCTAATTAGTCTTGGTAAATGGTTGTTGGTAGTCATTACAGTTTTGTTGCTGGCTCAGCTTATTATATTTGGTTTTTTTCTCCTTACGCTAAGTAATGATAAGAACGTTGGCGATGTGAAGACATCATATCCGCTGGTCAGTGCAGTTGAGGAAGCGTTGGAACCATACGTTAACATAACGACAACGGGGATTGCAGGTAGCACTTATACAACCTATCTTAACGGCACTGTTTTTTGGATAGGCTCACCCGAAGATTCTGTTAAATCTATCGAGAACGTGCATTTGCTGATGTATACGCGGTTAGACAGCACCGAAACCTCTGGAGACTTAACTATAAAGCACATTGGGATTCACATAGAAGCTTACACAAGTGGGTCCCAGTTGCCCACGGATGCTATTGACCATGTTGAAGTCGTTATTCCTTTGCTGGGTTTTGATAACCCCCGTTATGAGTTCAGTCTCAGTTGCTCAACAAAAATTTAACCGATTTTAAACTCTGAAACTTATACATGAATTGCTCTCACGGAAACATCATACTTATTGGAGGTTGACTTAAATTTTTGGAGTGCGCGCACTCAATAGCATTATTGACATTTGCAACATCCATAAAGTTCGTATTCATGAAAAACAGGGCAAAAAGCACACAAACAACCGCCCTTCTTCTCGATGGTTTTCGAGCTCTTCCCTCTTACGCAGAACAAGACTTCTCCAACAAAACTTGGGCAGTCAACACATAGACACCTCTCCACATTTGCCTCACAGTCAGAAAGCGTTTTCTTCGTTTTCCGACGTTTGAAAAACATAATTTGATTTTGTGGTTTCAGTCATTTAAAATTTCTGCAAAGCGTAGACTGACAGATAGATCAGTTGGGTTGGATTAAGATTAAGTTTTATTGTCTGATTCAACTCTGACGGTGAAATGCCCTATTCCCGCTAGAAGCGGAAGTATATGAGAAAGCAGTTGCTCTGCACTTAAGGAGCGGACTGTACCATTCGAACTAGTTTGAATCCAGCCCTCCTTTCCTTTTCGATATTTCTGTATCCATCCATGTTTTGACATGATGTAAATTGTGCATTCTGCATTCTTCATGGTTGTCCCGTAGGCAGATAAATTATTAAAATTTAATCCCAAACCCTAAAATCCCTTGTAAAGCATGACTCACCCATAAAAAGGCTTTCCTCGATTTTGGTACCCATTCTTTAGTTATGTGAAATACGTGGGTTCGATTACCTTTTCATTTTACATGTAGTGGACCTATACGGTGGCGGTATATGGGCGGTATAGGAGCTAGCAATATCCAGAATACAAATCGATATTGTATAGGTATGAGAGCAGATATCAGGAACCATGCTGATATAATGAACTGCATGTTTCTGTCCATTTTGACTTCTCGGGTTTCTTCCTCTTTAAGGCGGTCTCTGTTTTGCCAGATGTATCTCTGATGGAGAACTCCAAGAATAGCAAATATTCCCATTATGTCTAATGCGTACAGAATCGACATTGAGTCTGCAAAATCTGAAGACATCGAAAATCCCTGCATCAGAAAGGGAGAAATAGCAACTAGCAACAAAATCACGAAGTTAAGAGCAAGGAATGCATTATCGTAGAGGGGGTAGCTCTCGAAGAACCTAGAATTAACAATCCATATAATCACAATGTAAGCGAAGGCGATGGCGAAGAGTCCAATTGCTTGTGCGACTTCTACCATGCTGGTTCGAGGAACTATAGCAAGAGAGAATGCTCCTAGACCGAGAGTCAAAGCGAAAACCTCGGTTGTGATAGACTTGAACTTCTCCACTCTGTCCACATTCTGATTTGACATATTCAACACGCTTTTCAGTTATTTAGAACAAAAGGCAATAAAATTTGCCCTATACTCGTAACCAGAGTTTCCAAGTTTTCACAAGTGTTATAAACTGAAAATGGAAAATACGATTCTGTGTTTTATTTTAGAGTAAGTGATAGAAGGCAATAGAAACATGAAAGAAACTCTAAAGCTAGAATTGCTAGGTTCAGCCCAGTTAATTGCGGGCATAATTCTGGTTCTCCTCTGGTCTTTTTATTCTTCAGAATGGTGGTCTGCTGTCTTAGGGTATCTCGCGGTATTCTTCCTTATTGAAGCAATTTGGCATTTTATTCTCTGCGACTATGTACGTCATTGCAAAAAAGCTATATAGCAACAATGCTTGCGTGCGTCAAAAAATGACAAAACAGAGATCTCTGGCTGCAGTGCAGGGGTTAGGTTCAAGTTGAATCTATATATAGAGGGGGTATAAGTCAAAAATAGCACAACAGACAACCAAACCCCTTCCAGAACATGAAACAAAGCGTTTGTTAGATTTCGAATTTTTCTATTATCTTCCTTTCCTTTTCGCCTGTTATTTCCGCAATCACATGAAAGTATTCTTGGAGCCCTGACTTTTCGATTCTCGGCTTCAGCAGTTCATCTATCTGGAAAACGCCTGCAGAATTAGACATCGTTATTTTTATGGTGATTGGCTTTTCTGCGCCTTCTATTATCTCCACTTTCTCGATGGACAGCGCTGAAACCGCGTGAATGTCTATCTTTCCCGACTCAAAGGGAATTCTTGCTCTTCCCGCTTCCATGTCTAACGCGTCCGCAATGCCCACAATGCCTGCTTCCACCGTCAAGGGCTTGTTAGGCTGTTCATGAGCCACTATCGCATGCAACACTTCAGAGCTAATTACAGCGCGTTCTTCTACAGTGTAAATCGGAGTTAAGCACCTTTCAATGAACTCTAGGGCAATAAGCACACTGTACTTCTCGTGGTCGTGTCTTACGACGACCATGCCTAAGTCATGGAAAATCGCGCCAAGAACCACCACAACTTCCGCATCTTCGTTTTTCATCCCGTAATTCCTAACTATGCTGGGCTTAACCTGCCTATCCACAAGAATTCGAAGCAGCTTAAGCGCCATGTTGGCAACTATTTTCACGTGTGTGGGACCGTGATCCGTGTAGCCCATGCGGTCGATGGCCATTACGTTCGCGCATTTCCAGAAACTCTGCAGTTTCGTGTCTCCTTTGACCTTATCCATGACGTGCTTCAGTTTGGCGTTATCACGTAACGGTATGTTAAAAACGTACGACACCTAACCAGCTCCTCACTTTGATATGCACATATTATTCATGTGAAAATTTAAGCTTAGCCAGCCATGTGGCACCGTGAATAATGCAGTTTCTTACAGAGCCGCTGCAATTCGACCGCCTAACCCTTTCAATCCAGCGTTTTGAAATGAACATGCTTTTAAGGAAGCTAACCCATTTCTTTCAAGCGAAACCGTGAGGTCTGTATTTGGGTAAGAAAAAAGTGTTAAGCGAAGGCGAAATCAGCGAACTGGTGTATCCCGCGCAAGGCGAAGTTTTAGGCGTCGTAGTGAAACTGCTCGGTTTCGATCGCATTCTGGTTAAGTGCCAAGACGGCCACGAAAGGTTATGCCGTATTCGCGGCAAAATGAAGCGCCGTGTTTGGATCAGAGAAGGCGACATCGTTATTATTTCGCCTTGGGATTTTCAAAGCGACAAACGCGGCGATGTGGTTTGGCGGTACACGCACGCGCAAGCCGAAAATCTCCGCAGAAAAGGCGTCTTAACCATATAATGCTGTTTATTCATCCCATCGGTATTTTTGCTTTTTATTTCGTAATTTTTCTAATTCGCAATTGAAGCATAGGCCGTTATGGCAGCAAATCATTTCGCCGCAATTTGGGCATTTCCACGTTTTTTTCTGTTCTTGCAGAAAGCTTTGCATCCCGTGTTCTTTGATGAACTTGGAATTGTTTATCATGCTCATTTTGTAGCGGGATTTGTATCTGGCGTCAAGGGTTTTTATCCGGTCACATGGAAAATCAGGGCATTCAAAACAGAAATCCACTTCACCCTTCAGTAATCTGGAACAAGATTTTTTCACGAAGGCACATTTTTTGTTTCTCGCCCTACAACCTATGCAATAAGGTATTTTGATGCCCTTGCTTTTCAAATCGTTCACCAACGCCAAGTAGCTGGCGCAAAGTGCACAGTTCATTCCGCAAGGCGCAATTAAGTCAGAACTCAATTTTTTCCAGTTTCCATTTAAACCATTTCGTTTTCTGTAAAATAACTTGGTCAAGTGATTTTAAATACTTCGCAGGGAATAGCATGGTGAACAAGCATGACGAGAAGGGCTCAGAAAAAACTTGCACATAAAGAAAAAACAGTTGAAAGAAGAGACAAAATGCTCATACACGACTTCTCGACTGAAAGAGCCACGTTAGAAGAGGTTTTCGACCAAGCCACACTCATGGTTATCTACCAGTTCCTGAATAGCGGCGTGTTATACGAAGTCCACGGAGTCGTGAGCGCAGGCAAAGAAGCCAGAGTCTACTGGGGCAAGAACAAGGAAGGCAAAGACCTAGCAGTCAAAATCTACTTGACTGCTTCCGCCGAATTCCGCAGAGGCATGCTCAAATACATTGAAGGCGATTACAGGTTCAAAGGCGTCAAACGCGATACACGGTCGCTGATTTTTGCTTGGGCGCAGAAGGAATTCAGGAACTTGGAGCAGGCTTCCCGAGCGAAGGTGCGAGTGCCCAAACCCGTTGCAGTTAAGAATAACGTGTTAGTGATGGAATTCATTGGAAAAGATGGCATTAATGCGCCGTCGTTAAAGGAGCAACCGCCTAGCAATCCTGAGAAAGTGTACAGTGCGTTGCTGACTTATTTGGAGCGGCTTTACCGTAAGGCTGAGCTGGTTCACGGCGACTTAAGCGAGTACAACATAATGATGTGGAAAGGTAACCCAGTTATATTTGACGTGTCGCAGGCGGTGCCGACATCGCATCCTATGGCTGATTTTTTCCTGCGCAGGGACTTGGCGAACGTGAATAGGTTCTTTAGTCGGTTAGGCGTTAGGGTTCTTTCAGTTGATGATGCTTACAAGCAGGTTGTTGGTTAAAGATGTCGAAGCCAAGCGCGTTCATTAGGATTCCTAAAGAGCGAGTGGGCGTTTTAGTGGGTCCTGACGGCAAAGTGAAACAGAAAATCGAGGAGAAGCTTATGGTTGAGCTTCAGATTGAAAGCGAATCTGGCGGCGTGACAATTGTGCTTTCCGAGAGGACAAATGATCCTTCGTTACTTTTCAGAGCTAAGGATGTTGTGACCGCTATCGGCAGGGGTTTCTCGCCTGAACACGCGTTTCGCTTGCTTCGCAATGAAGATGACATCTTTGACTTCATAGATTTTCGCGTCATTTTCGGGCGTTCTGAATCAGACATCAAACGCGTTAAGGGTCGAATTATCGGGGCGAACGGCAAAACGCGTAAGCTTATTGAGGAGTTGACTGATGCCAGCGTAGTTATCTACGGTCACACAGTTGGCTTTATCGGCACTTTTGAACAGGTTGACGTTGCAAGGAACGCGGTGCAGATGCTTATCGACGGAAGCCAGCACCACACGGTTTACAAGTATCTGCAGAGGAAACGCAGCGAGTTCAAAAAGCAGAGGCTGGAATTGTGGGAGAAGCCAACAGACGAAAAATAGGTTCGGTTTCAGCGGCGAACCCCTCTCAAAAATTGCCCGTTACCTTATTTCCTGATTTAGGACATAAAGTTTATAATTAGCTCGGTCTTAATTCACGAAAATATTCAGGTTGAACCGAATTAATTTGCAGTAGTGATGTGCTGACGAAACCGCATTTCCGGAGAAAAAATTAAGAAATGGAAATATTTGTTCTAGTGCCTTTAATTCTGATAGTTACCTTTGTAATGGGCTTATTATTCAAGCGAATAGGTTTACCTGCTGTTGTCGGCCAAATTTTGGCGGGGATTCTGTTGAGTATTCCATTTTTGAAGGGCTTTCTTTTTGACAGCGAGTCATCTTTAGTTATAATTGATTTCTTGGCGTATCTCGGGATAATCTTTCTACTTTTCTTGGCTGGTTTAGAGATTGATGTTGAAAAAATAAGAGAAACTTCACGAGAATCCCTCCTAATTTCTCTAAGTTCGGCGCTTCTACCTTTCGGTCTTGGATTTGCGTTTATGATGCTGGTGTTTCCAAGTTACGGATGGTTAACCGCGTTGGTCTTTGGAGGAGCCATGATGGTTACGTCAGAAGCAACAAAAGTTAAAGTTCTCATGGACCTGAACAGCTTGAACACTCACTTAGGAGCCATTATGCTGGCGGCTGGAGCGCTTGACGACATTTTTGAAGTTCTGTTTTTGGCGCTTGTTGCAGTGATAGGACGAGGTGGAGGATTGCTGGAATTGGCTGCAATTCCCGTGGAAATTATAATTTTCGGTGTGGTGGCTTTTGTATTCTTCAAGGTTGCGTCTAAAATTTTCCGTTATCTTGACAGGAACCGCGGCAATCAAGCTGAAATTTTCTCGTTAGTGGTTATCTTCATTATGGTTCTTGCGGCTCTTTCGGAAGGTTTGGGAATAGGTTATTTGATTGGTGCCATTGCTGGCGGTTTTATTCTTCAGATCGCGATGAGAAGCATTAATGAGCGTCACAGGAAAGACATGATAAAAGTTACTGAGCTTATTGCCTTGGGTTTCATTGTTCCCTTTTTCTTTGCAAACGTCGGAATAAACTTCGAGTTTAGCACTCTTTTTTCCAGCCTTGCTTTGTTAGTAGCTACCGTTGTCATCGCTTTTTCGGGGAAAATCTTCGGATGCTTGCTAATAAAACCTTTTTCACGCTTAACACTGAAACAGCTCTATTACACAGGGTGGGCGATGAATTCCAGAGGCGCAGCCGAGTTGGTGATTGCCCTAGCCGCAAAACAGTTCGGTTTAATTCCACTCGATGTGTTTTCGGCGCTTGTGGCAATGAGTTTAATAACCACGCTTACTTTCCCGCCCATTTTGGCGAGAGGAATAAACAAGAATCCAGGGCTTATGACCTTGGCTTCCGCTGAACCTGTTAAGGGTTAATCAAGCTGCATGTGCTTGGAGAAAAGGTATTATCTGGAGTTAACTAATAGATAATCAGGGATGGACATGAAGGATAGAATCCGAATATTAGTTGGCGTTGATGGTTCTAACCATTCTGACAGAGCACTTTTGGAAGCTGCGAGTATTGCTAAGAAGTTTTCTGGGTCTGTAAAAGTCATAACTGTCTATGGTCGAGGGATGGAAAAAAAAGCCAAAGAAATACTTGAACATGCAGAACTTTACTTGGAAAATGAAGTTGAGTACACCACATCGTCTATTCTCGGTTCAAATCCCGCTAGAGCATTGAGGAACATGGCTGAGCATGAAAACTTCGACCTTATTGTTGTAGGAAGCAGGGGATTGGGCAAGGCGTCTATAGTGTTGGGAAGCGTATCTAGGCGAGTCGTTGCCAACGCAGACTGCAACGTTCTCGTCGTGAAAAAATAGGGACAGCTTGGCATGGCTTCTATTTTGGAGTTCAGCTTACTTGTTTACAGTACTGGCGCATAATGACACAAAATTTTTGTTGAAACAGCATAACTGGAGGCTTTGGATTGTTTGGCTGTTTGACTGTTGTGTGATTTTTGTCTATACCCCCTCTATATATAGCTTGAAACAAGGGTTGAACTTCTGATTTGTTTTTTGTAGGGATGGTGGGCTCCCGCACTCAAGATCCAAATCATCCAAGCGTCTTCGGGGCCAGAGTCGTCATCGCCCACCAAACAGAACTCTGCCCTTTCTATCATTAAAACTTTAAGGTGCGACATTTTACCTGTAAACCCCCAAATCTTTTAGGCTTACGGTAGAAGTGAATGTCTCTTATTTCATTGTATTTAACGAAACCTGCTTGCCCATTCATTGCTTGCACGTTGAATCAGGTCAATCCAGATAGCTTGCCATGTGCGTCCTGGTGTATGTTCGTTTTTCTTATTGTCACTCACTTTACTTTTACAACCGAGTATAGATTTTTTACAATCTGATGTATGATGACTCCCAAATTTAAACTTGATTAGACAAAAGAGGAACTCATAAAAACCTATTGACCCCTTAGCGCGCGTGAAAGAACAGGTAAAATCTGAAAGCGAAATTGCGAAGAGGAAAAATAATAGTATTTATGTTGAACTGGTAGACAATAATATTTATTAAGACTCAATAGTGCAGATATAATGTGAAAAACTGCGTCTTGCAGGCAAACTCTGCGTAAATGACCTTCACGCCAGCATGCAAGAGACTGAAACGAGGTGCTAAGAGCGGTGGAATATGTTAGGGGAAGTAAAAGGGACAAGTGGCATTGGTGTAAGAACTGCACACAGTATCCCATGTACATCTACCAAAAGACCTCTGTAGAACCGCCTTCTGACCTCTGCGAACAGTGCAAAACAAGGGAAGACAACAGAAATTGCCAATATATTGAGCTAAACAAAATAATGCATGAGTCTCATCTAGAGAGCTAAAGTGGTGTTGCTGTGATATATTGCACGCGTTGGTGGATTGAGCGCGCGCTCGTGATTGAGCCTTCGCCTCAAAAAGGCAGGAAAACACGTAATTGTAAATTTTGGGGTGAATAAAACTTTGAAAGGAACAACCATTTGGATACTTGCATTATTCTCTGTCCTTTCCGGAGCGAATGTAGTTAACGCGGTAATTATGTGGTTCAATTTAGGACCAGAAGGTATATTCACGCCTTACATGTTGGGCAATTTTATTGGGGCGATTCCAGTTTATGTTTATCTCTTTATTTCCGCGCTGTTAACAGCAGTTTTTCTTAGTGGTACCTCTCACAGGATAGTTAGCGAATTGTCATATGATGATCAGATTAATGCAATTGACGAAGAAGTGAATCGTTTGGAGTCTAGCCTGCAGTTTCAACACGAGATTTTGGAGGGTGTTCAAACTAGGATGTTTATGGTTGATGAAAGTTTGGAGCATACTAGGAAAGTGTTTTCCATGGGTCTTGTTGAACAGGGAAACGCATTAAGGCAGAGTTTTGAGAGGAGCCGCGAGGCTCAGCAGAAGATATTGGATGGCGTACAGGAGCAAGTGTTCCTTACCGACAAAAGGCTAAACAATATTAGGAGGGGACTCAAGGAGCAGAGAGGGGCGACGAAGGAAATCATCGGAGACTTTTTGGAAAGTCTTGGGCCTCAACTAGCTGTCATAAAAGAGACTGTAGAGAGACAGCGTGGAGAAATGGAGAATGCATTTGCCCAATTTGAACAGAAAGAGAAGAATTCAATGGCGACCATTACCGAGCAGAAAAACGAATTGGCGGAAATCAGGTTGAAATTGGAAAAGTTGGAAAGCAGCATTTTCGAGCCTGAAGCGCTGCTGGAAAGCCAGAGCAATGTAATAAACGTCAAAGGAATAGGACACGGAAAAGCTGCTAAGCTGAAGGAAATAGGAATAACCAACGTGGGCGAGTTTATCACGGCAGAATCTAAAGTTGTCGCGGAGGGAATGCGCTCTTCTGAAATGACCGTGGAGAAGCTGCAGGGGCGGGCTCAACTTTCTATGGTTCCGGGTGTGAAGAAAAAGTATCTTTTCCTGTTGGAGGGAGTCAACGTCAGAGATAGAAATAGCCTCTCTAAACAAGACCCGATTGAACTCAGCAAGAAGATAAACACTATTTTCGAGGCTAACGTTGCAAAGAGAAAAATCTCCCCAGCCGACAAGCCAACAATCGAAGAAATCGATTCCTGGGTAAAATTCTCAAGATGCTAGCGCGCGCTT
>JGI2173J19968_10000084_pt1 | contig 29710 bp, 32 predicted proteins | sample DeeMarSWOR136_30_FD_19968 | JGI IMG/M metagenome (IMG submission 19968) | reverse complement strand
AGTTAGAACTTGAGCTCAAAAAAAAGGCTTAGCTCGATTTGAGCTAAACCCTTGGGACTCAATGGCTGGGGGACCAGGATTCGAACCTGGGTTCACGGAGTCAGAGTCCGTTGTCCTTCCACTGAACGATCCCCCATTATATTTGCCTATTTAAGATACACGAGAGCTCGAATGAGGTCAACAAGAAATCTGTTGGAGGTATGAGGATGAAACTGAGCGAATATTTCGAAAGTGCAAAAGGATATGGCGTGTTAGCCACTGCGGATTCGGCCGGTAAGGTGGATGCCGCGCTCTATGCGAGGCCACACTTCATGGATGAGGAGACCGTTGCCTTTATCATGGCTGATCGATTGACCCATAACAATCTTCAGTCCAACCCCCATGCGGCTTACCTCTTCATGGAGCCCGGGGAAAAGCTCTCCGGGAAAAGGCTTTTCCTGACCAAAATCAAGGAAGAGAAGGATAGCGAACTGCTGTACGCCATCCGAAGGAAAAGCTACGGGAATGATAAGGGTGGGAGGTATCTCGTTTACTTTAAAATCGATAAAATCCTGCCCCTGATTGGAGCGGAGGAAAAGGCATAAATGGCAGTGAGACAGGTATTGCTCCTCGGGAATCCCCAATTGTATGAGGCGGCGGCGACGTTCACGAGGGAGGAAATTGGGGATATTAAACCTCTGATTGCTGACTTGCATGATACTCTGATGGATTTCAAGGAGAGATATGGGGCGGGAAGGGCCATTGCATCACCTCAGATAGGGGTCATGAAACGGGTAATCTATATGCATATCGATGAGCCCGTTGTGATGATCAATCCAAAAATCGAATGGAAGAGCGGCGAAATGATGGAAGTCTGGGATGACTGCATGTGCTTTCCAGATCTCCTGGTTAAGGTCTTGCGCCACCAAAGAATCCGCTTAGTTTATCGGGATCTGGATTGGAAGGAGAGAAGTTTGGATGCCGAGGGGGATTTGTCCGAACTGTTGCAACACGAATGCGACCATCTCGATGGCATCCTCGCCGTGTCACGGGCGATAGACGGGAAATCCTTTGCACTACGCAGCCAGAGAGGATTTCTGTCTTGATACGTGAGACCATCGGGGTCGGTAATCAAGGCAAGGGGGGTCGCACCTCGAATTTTACATCGACGATTATGGTGAGGTACGGGAGGTATCCGATGAAAAAGGGGTGTCTTTTACTCATTTTCGCGTTTCTGCTCGCCTTAGGTTCCCTCTCATACGGGGAACAGGGGGCAGAGGAGATCCTCAAGGCAGTTGTCAAGATACGTGCAATAGTCCCGGAAGATGCGCGAACAGCTCGTATACTCGGGACAGAACGCGAAGGCAGTGGCGTGGTCATTGATTCGGATGGTCATGTTCTCACCATCGGCTACCTCATCGTGGAAGCGGAGGCCATTGAAGTAGTCGGTCACGATGGCAAGCCCATCAGCGCTTCCTTTGTTGGGTATGACCACAGCACCGGCTTCGGGCTTCTGCGCACGGAAAAGCCCCTCAGCGTGGCGCCCATGAAGCTGGGCCAATCGTCTGAGGTAAAAGAGGGTAATCCGGTTCTGGTGGCAGCCCATGGAGGATCGGATTCGGTTCAGCGGGCCCGGGTCATTTCCCGTAACGAGTTTGCAGGTTACTGGGAGTATCTTCTCGAGGATGCCATATATGTCGCCCCGGCTCATCCCAGTTTCGGAGGAGCCGCGTTGATAGGCCCCGAAGGGCAGCTCTTGGGCATCGGGTCTATTTTCACGCAGTTTGCGATTTCGGGACTGGGCTCAATTCCCTGTAATATGTTCGTTCCCATCGATCTCCTCAAGCCGATTCTGGCCGACCTGAAGAGCACGGGCCGTTCTCGGGAGCCGCCGCGGCCATGGTTGGGCCTCTACACGGAAGAGGCACATGGGCGCGTCTTCGTCATTCGGGTTGCCTCAGGAGGTCCCGCCGAACGAGCGGACATCCAACCCGGAGACATCATCCTTACCGTCAAGGGAAAAGAGGTGAAAGGACTTGCGGATTTCTACCGGAAGGTTTGGGCGCTCGGTACTGCAGGTGTTGACGTTCCCCTCAGCACTCTCCAGGGAATCCGGATCCGTGACATAACGGTGCGTTCCGCCGACCGGTACCAATTCATCCGCATTGAACCGAGGAAACCGCCGCGTAAGGCGCCAAAGGACAGGGTTACATGAGGGGGGAATAACGCAGCGCCCGGAAAAGGAGGGAGAAGGTGGAAATCAATGCGGCGCTGAAGGAGCGACAGAAGGAGAACGATGCCATGGAAGAAGTCAAACAGGCCCTGCATCAAGCATACGCGGGAGAGGCAAAAGCCGAAAAGTAGAAGATTAGGGTCACATCTTCATTTGTCATTTTATCTTGACAAAAATCCATTTTTTCGTACTATGAAGGTATGACTCGGCCCCTTCGATTAGATTATCCGGACACTTTTTACCACGTTTTGTCTCGCGGAAATGAGAAGAGGGAAATTTTCCGTGACGACAAAGATTATCTCAAGTTTCTTGAAATCCTTGAGAGAGTCGTGGATCGGTTTCATTTGGAGGTTCATGCTTATGTTTTGATGAAGAACCACTATCACCTGCTTGTCCGCACGAGAGAGGAGAGTTTATCACGCGCAATTCAATGGCTTGGGGTTAGTTATTCGGTCTGGTTCAACCGAAAGCACCAAAGAAGTGGACATTTATTTCAGGGGCGTTTCAAGAGTTTTCTTATTGAAAATGAGCGCTACCTTACAGCCATGTGTCTTTACATTCATAATAACCCCTTAAGGGCGGGCATTGTTAAACGATCAGCACATTACAAATGGAGTAGTTATCACGCATACGCCCTTACAGATAGGAGATACCGAGTCTCGTGGCTGAGCACGGATGTGGTTCTCGCTATCTGTGGGGGAAGTCGGAGGGAATTCTTGAAGGCCCAGCGGTTATCCTTTGCGGAAGAAGGGAATTTACTAGATGGTCTTCGACATGGGTTATATCTTGGAAGTGCGGAATTTTCAGAAGAGTGTATTCAGAGGGGAAAAGAGGAAGGACATCGCGAAAAGCCTCAATTTCGGTCATTATTGAGAGATAAAGACATTGGCATTCTCGCAGTGGAAATATTGGAGAGGTTGGGAGAGAAAGAACCTGATTCTATGTTGAAGTCTGGTAAGAGGCGGCGACCGAATCGGGATCTAGCAATATACATTTTATATCAGCTTGGCGTGTATCGGAATGATGAAATAGGAGAAGTATTTAAAGTAAGGTATACTGCGATCAGCGGTGCTGTTAAACGAGCGCGAGAATACCTCAGTTCACATGCACAATTGGACAAGATCGTCAGAAAGATCATAAATGACATATGAAGATGTGACCCCAGTTCGGGATTAAGAGGAATGCCATGAGACGTAAAGAGGAGATCCAGAAGGCAGAAGGCAAGTTGGGTGTGCTTATTCCGGGAATAGGAGGTGCAGTAAGCACCACATTTCTAGCGGGGTTGGAAGTGATCCGTCGGGGCCTGGCCCTTCCCATTGGTTCCCTGACCCAAATGGGGACCATACGTCTGGGCAAGCGTTTCGAGTATCGGATTCCTCGAATTAGAGATTTCGTGCCGCTGGCTCGTCTCGATGACTTGATGTTCGGCGGATGGGATGTTTTCGGGGATAACTGCTACCAGGCAGCTCTTCAGGCCAGAGTCCTCCAGCGGGAACATGTTGAGGAAGTGCGCCCCTTTCTCGAGGGGTTACAGCCCTGGCCGGCCGTTTTCAATCAGAAATTTGTGAAGAAGCTGAGTGGTCCCAACGTCAAGCCGCCGGCTTCTCACCTGGATCTGGTTGAGGCCATCAAGACGGATATCGAGGCATTCAGGCGCGAACACAAGGTATCGCGGTGCGTGATGATCTGGTGCGGCAGTACAGAGGCCTACTTCAAACCGGGAGAGGTGCACTCCTCGCTGAACAATTTCGAGGCAGGCCTCAAGAAGAACGACCCGAGCATCTCACCGAGCATGCTCTATGCCTATGCAGCCCTGACAAGCGGTATCCCGTACATAAATGGTGCTCCCAATCTCACCGTGGATATACCAGCCATGGTGGAGTTGGCGGACGAGTGCCGGGTTTCTATCACCGGCAAGGATTTCAAGACAGGCCAGACCCTGCTTAAAACCGTCCTGGCACCAGGGTTAAAGGCGCGCACGTTGGGCCTCACTGGTTGGTATTCCACGAACATTCTCGGGAACCGGGATGGCATGGTCCTGGATGATAAAGATTCCTGCAAGACAAAGGAGGAGAGTAAACTCTCCGTTCTGGAGACCATCCTGCAGCCGGAGGTCTACCCAGATCTGTATGGGGGCTTCGACCACAAGGTGGTGATCAGCTATTATCCGCCCCGGGGTGATGACAAGGAAGGATGGGACTGCATCGACATCTTTGGCTGGCTGGGATATCCCATGCAGATCAAAGTGGATTTTCTCTGTCGAGACAGTATCTTAGCGGCACCTCTCGTGCTCGATCTGGTGCTTTTCATGGATCTGGCCCAACGGGCCGCAATGACGGGCATCCAGGAATGGCTCTCCTTCTATTTCAAGAGCCCGCAGACCGCCGCCAATCTGTATCCCGAACACGATCTCTTCATTCAATTGATGAAACTGAAAAACACCCTCCGGTATCTCATGGGGGAGGAACAAATTACCCACCTCGGGCTGGATTATTACTATCCCTTGTGAATGGAGGCAAGCACAACCCGCAAATACCGCCGGCTTCACGTCGCCCTCAGCTCTGACGTGCAGTGTGCGCAACGTGTTGCCTTGATGGGAATGCTTGACAGGCAGTATGGACAGTCCTTGGTTGTCGGCTCGGCCGGTGGGGCTTCCTCTTGCCTCTTGAGCTTGTTGATCTGGCGGATAAGCAGAAACACGGCAAAGGCGACTATCAAAAAGCTAATGATCGTATTCGCGAAAAGGCCGTAGTTGATGGTGACCGCACCGACTTTCTGGGCGTCGGCAAGGGAGGCGTAAGGCCCAGTCGCCGCGCCCTCCTTCAGGACTGCGAAGAAGTTAGTAAAATCGATGTTGCCCAACAACAAGCCGATGGGCGGCATAATGATGTCGGAGACCAGTGACTTCACGATGGTGCCGAAGGCCGCGCCAATGATAATTCCGACGGCCATGTCAACCACGTTGCCCCGCATGGCAAACTCCTTGAATTCCTTAAGCATTTTGTCCCTCCTCTGCTCACGATTTTCCGTGCCTGAGAAATCCCGGCACACGTGTGATCCGTGCTTGAATATACCCATTTGAAGAGACGAGTTCAACGGCAGGGGATTGAGTTCTCACCAATTTCATTGGGGGGAGGCCGAAACCCTCCCGAGAGGAGAAGAAGGAACTCGGCATACGAGCAGAGGAGCTCGGTATTCTTAGCCTTTCGTCCCTCTATTGCAGGAAAGACAATGATTGGTTACATTTCTTGAAAAAGTTTCCATTCTTTTGCTCGGGAAGGGAGCCCCAGGGGTGTGAAGATTTTGACTCCGCCCATTCAACCAACAAAGGAGGGTGCCATGGAACTTCCAGAATATGTAACAGTTGATGAGGTCAAAAGAGTCTGCAGGGAGTTAAATATCAGGGATTGGACCACGTTGAGGGAGGCCAAGGTCCTGCCCGAAGAGGCCAAGGTAATTCTCAAGGAGGTCAATGTCGAGGGAATGAATATTGATCTCGATGACTTTTGCAGGGGCCTCGAGGTGGAACTCGAGCACGGCCTGAGGTTTAAGGACGCAAACGTTACCAACAATCATCCTATCTTAACTGGTAAAATCGTGTTGGCACATCTCAAGGAATCCCTGGATTATTACAAACGGCTCGAGGTTGCCGAGCTGGAGGGCGACTTGCTGAAGGCGCTTGTTGCAAAGGATTTGGCGAAAATTGAGAAATTGTATAAGGAGCTCAGCGAGGCAAAGCGCATCCTTAGTCAGGCTGAATCAGAGCAGTTGACAACGGAATAGCCAAGCTATTCCGATCTTTCTGATACGTATTTCACGGAGGTAATCACTATGAAAAGCGCTCTCTTTTCCCTATTTACTCTGTGTGCCATCTTGCCGTTCCTTTTCCTCCAACACGTATCGGCAGGGGAAGAAAAGGACGCAGGGCTTCTCTTCGAGCGAAAATGCGGCACCTGTCATTCCATTGAAAAACCTAAATCCAGGAAGAAGTCAAAGCCGGAATGGGAAAAGACGGTGATGAGAATGAAAAACGTGAATATGGCTCCCATCAGCAGTGCAGAGGCTCGGCTCATCGTCGATTATCTTGCGACGAGTTACGGCAAGTGAGGGAAGGGAGTTCCTGAACGCCGGGCAAATCCCACAGGCAAACCGCATCTCGTTATTGCCGCTGAGCCCGTTGTGGCAATCGCAGCTTGGCCTGAAATGACGAATTCTCAAGATGTGGTATTTCTCAGGTCTGGAGTAGCAACATATCATTCAGTATGATCTCTTCGCCGGTCATCCACCAGCCCGGAGGGTCCGCATTTGGGTCGTATTTGTACATCAGCAACCCTCCAGATGCAGATCCATAGACCGCATTGCTAGAACAGGCTCTCGCCAGCAACACCTCCACTTACCTCTCTTGCTCATTGACTTCAGTATATTTTTGTCATATACTTAAATCTACCATGATCGATTTTCCGAAACTGTACGAATGCGCTGGCTTCGATTGGGATGAGCATAATTCTCAAAAGATCTGGGGGAAGCACAAGGTCACACCTTGGGAATGCGAGCAGATCTTCTTCAATCAGCCACTTATTGTCCTGGAAGACATCGATCATTCTCAGCGGGAGGAGCGGTTCTATGCCCTCGGTCGTACTGGTCGTGGCAGACGGTTATATGCGATTTTCCCTTTTCGAGGGAAAATGATAAGAGTGATTACCGCTCGGGACATGAGTAAGAAAGAGAGGAGGGTGTACGATTCCTATGAAGAATAGGCTTCCAAAGTTCAAGAACGAGGATGAAGAGAGGGAGTTTTGGGTATCTCGTGACTCGACCGACTACCTTGATTGGTCGAAGGCAAAGACAGTGGTTCTGCCCAATTTGAAGCCATCGTTAAAGAGCATTTCAATTCGTCTTCCCGAATCTATGATCGAAGAGCTGAAGCTTTTGGCCAACAAGCGAGACGTACCCTACCAATCCCTTTTGAAGATGTTTCTGGCAGAGAGAATCGAGCATGAGTTAAAATCGGCTTCATCGAAATAGATTGTCCCTCGGCCTCATAGAAGAAGTCGAGGAGTTCTGCTATGGGGGGGGCGATTGCAGCACTTCATGTGAAAAGGATGAATTGTTATGAAAAGCTTCGGCTTATGCTCACACTTGCCTTATCAAAGGTAGCCGCAGTTCTTATATACAAGATTGCATTTGCAGCGCTTTCCGACTATAATGCTTAACATGATCAGGTACAAACACGCTCTTGCCCTGAATCCGTATTTTGGGGATTCCACCGCAATCATAGGGGTTTTCCCTCCGACCGGCCTTGAGTACATCGCCGCGAGCATGAAAAACCTGGGCGGTAAGGTGACGCTTCTCGACCTTCGGCATGAGGAGGCCTACCAGGACCCGAGGGCACTCAGCCAGTTCATCAGGAACGAGATCGATCTTCTATGCGTTAGCATTCGATGGAAATCTCGGTTCGAGGACGTCTGTGATTTCGTCTCTCAGCTGCCTCCTGAGGTCTGTACAATCGTCGGAGGCTACAAAGCAACCGAGGAAGTCGAGTTTCTGTTTAATCGTTGTCTGAATATCGACATGATCGTACGAGGAGAGGGCGAAGATATAATCAAACAGGTCGTCACGGGGGTCCCGTGCAAGGATATCCGTGGACTTTCCTATCGGGAGAATGGAAGAATCGTCCACAACGAAATTGCTCCTCTGCCTGACATCACGCGTATTCCGTTTCCTGATCGGTCCTTGAGAAAGCAAAATTATCGCCTGCTTAAACACGGTGTTCAACTCAGCAACCACACGTTCGACACACTACTAACAACGAGGGGATGCCCTTTCAAATGCAAGTTTTGCACATTCAGTCTCAATCCACTGGGGCAGAAGAGGAACTACACGGAACGGCCGGTCGAATCGGTCATCGAAGAATTGAAGACGGTTGCGGCCGATGTCGTCCTCATCAGCGACGACAACTTTTTCACGAACCCGAATAGGAGCGAACAGCTTTGCGATCTGATTATCGAGAACAAGATCAAGAAGATCTTTGTTGCCCAGACCCGGATTGACGTCGCGAAGCATCCCAGGGTCCTCGACAAGGCGGAGAAAGCGGGTTTCAAGGTTTTTCTGATCGGGGTCGAGTCGCCGCACGACCGGATCTTGAAGCAGCTTCAAAAGGGTTTCACCCAACAGCGGGTCCGGGATGCGTTTGCAATCCTGACGCAGTACGACTTCTACCTTCATGGGTATTTCATTTACGGCAACATCGGCGAGACGGAAGAAGAGATGCTCTACATTTCGAAGTTCGCGAAAGAGATCAAGTTGGATTCCATCACTTTCCAGAAACTCCGCGTCGAGAGGTTCTCGCCCCTAAAGGAACTGGTTGAAGAAACGCCGGGCTACTACTACAACTGTATCGGCGGTTCCGTATATTCAGATCATTATGGGCGAAAGGAACTCAGACAAATCCGGGACCGGATCCGGTCGGAGTTCTACGATCTACCGCAGGTCATCCATATCATCAGGAAAGCGTGGCGAATTGGTCTTGTCACCGGCCCCGACTTGATGGATGCATTTCTTAAACTACCTCTCCTTATGTATGGCTTGGCCAGACGAAAAGCGAGAGAGAAGAGATAGATGGGGTCCCTGGTGGTGGCGCCGCAAGATGCCGCCTGCTTCGGATTGATAAACTGAACGGGGGATGTCCGTGACAATTGGAGCAAAACCAGTCCTGGGGTTAATTGACTTGATCTCGCCCAAGGCAGGGTCAGAAATGACCCTGCTTTTTTATTTCAAGATAAATCAGCTACCCCGCCTTGACCGGCTATTCTAGCGATTTGCGGCAGAGATATTAAGCCTGGCTCAACCGGGGAGACCGGAATGCTCGCATCAAATTCAGTAGCAGTCTAATTCAGGTAGTATGTCTCGGTTAAAGGCTTTTTTATCGACTTCTGGGCTTCTACGAGATCCCTTCCGTTTCTTATACGAATTGTCCATTCCATCAGTCGTCATGCCTCTCCCCCTTGCATCCCCCCAGGGTTCCGTTACTGGGAAGGCCTACCCGATACTCCCCTAAACATCCGAGGTTGGTATTGAGCTGTGGTTTGATGCGGCTTTTCATGAAATAGAATCCACGGAAATCTTTTCATGGAAGGAGATAGCGGATGAAGGGACTGAGTACTCATGAAATCATGGAAATTGCTCTGGAATTAGTTGGGTGGGCTGAAATTCCCCCTGATTCGGGCGTCCATGTTCCCGGCAAAAATATTAGGAGACTCATCTTCACCATGGATGCTTCTCCATATGGCGAAGCAGCTGGGATTCGACGCTGTGGTGGGCCATCATCCTCTCTATTTTCGAACTTCAAAGACCATGCCCACATGATTGCACCGAAACCGTCCTTCAAGCTCCTGGGAAAGCCCGGCTATGATTGAGGAATTAAGGGCCTCCAAGAACTACCTTAAAGGGGTTAAAAATAACCATTTTACAAGATAGGGAGAAAGCGCTAAAATACCCTACCGTGCCGAATTAACCTTGGGCGCGGGGGCTTCAAGAAAGGCGAATTTCGAGATCTAAAGCGTTTGGATGGAAATGTTCTAATATTACGATTTTTCTTTGGTGATGGTATGGGAGAAATGGAAGAAAAGATTAAGCAGCTGAGGAAGCGGAAGGAAAGGGTTAAGCAAGCGGGAGGCCCGGAGGCTTTAGAGAAGTTGATCTATAAAAAAGGTATGTTGGGGGCACGGGAGCGAATTGAAGCCTTAATGGATAAATCAAGCTTTGTGGAAATGGATATGTTGGCCACTCATCATTGTACATTTTTCGGAATGGACAAGAAGGAGATGCCGGCCGATGGTGTCATTACCGGATATGGGAAAATTGATGGTCGATTGGTATTCGTCTACTCTCAGGATTTCACTGTTTTGCGCGGGAGCTACGGAGAGATGCATGGCCGGAAAATTTGCAAGATAATGGATAAGGCGGCTCAAATAGGCGCACCCGTGGTTGGGATATGCCATTCTGGGGGGCTCCGCCTCCACGAGGTATTGGGACCGATGGAAATGTTTGGCCAGCTGTTTTATAGAAATAGCATTTATTCCGGCGTAATTCCTCAGATCTCCTTGGTGATGGGCACAGTGGCTGGAGGGCAAGCATATTCACCGGGACTGACGGATTTTATCATCATGACCGAGGGAAGTTTTATCTATGTCGCTGGACCTGCCTTTGTACGGACTCAAATCGGCGAGGAGACGATCGAGGAAGAGCTGGGAGGAGCTGTCATGCATTCTGAGGTGAGCGGTGTCGCCGATTTAGTCGCCAAGGATGAGATGGATTGTTTCAAAAAGACAAGGCAGCTCCTCAGTTTCTTGCCTTCTAACAATAGTTCCAGTCCGCCTATTATCGATTCGGGCGATAATGTGGAGCATCGTGAAACAAGATTGAACACTTTAGTTCCGGTAAATTCAAGAATCCCATTTGATATGAGGGAACTGATTCGTCTCGTGCTTGACCACGGGGATTTCTTCGAGGTTAAACCTCAATACGCCCAAAACATGATCACGGGTTTTGGACGCCTCAATGGTCGGTCAGTGGGAATTGTAGCCAGCCAGCCTTTAGTCCTGGCAGGCGTGATCGATGTGAAAGCCGCTGAGAAGGCTGCCAGGTTTGTTCGATTTTGTGACTGCTTCAATATACCTATTGTCACCTTCCAAGACACACCGGGTTACATGATTGGTACGAAAGAGGAAAGAAAGGGGATGATCTTCAGAGGAGCGAAGCTCCTCTACGCTTATGCCGAAGCCACTGTTCCCAAGATTACCGTGATCGTCCGCAAGGCATATGCAGGGGCTTATATTGCCATGGGGAGTAAATATATAGGAGCTGATCAGGTTTTTGCGTGGCCAATTGCGGAGATTGCGAGTGTTGCCCCGGAGACAGCGGCCAGTATTATCTTTAAGTCAGAGATCGAGGGGGCTTCCAATCCTGAAAAGGTAAGGGAAGAGAGATTGAGGGAGTATTATGAGAAGTTCATCAATCCTTATAACGCTGCCTCTCGGCAGGATATCGATGATGTGATTGAGCCAAGCGAAACCCGTCCTGTCCTTATTCGGGCTCTAGGGCTTCTGGCTTCAAAGAAAGAGGAAAAACCCCGGAGAAAGCATGGAAACATTCCTCTCTAGGGTAAAAACAATTCAAAGGGAGGCGGTCCTCACGAGGCGACTAATACAGGGGGGAAGGAGGTCAAGAAAAGGAGGGTAAGGATCGGGGAGCACATGGGTCTCAATTTCAGGGAGCTTGGAACAAAGAGGAGCGAATTAATAGCTGGATAATCGAGTGATCATCGTGGAAGGAATGGGCTGTTACAAAATTTCGCCTAAGAGAGGAACTCACTCATGCAAGAACAAGAATTTCCAAAGGTCGGCCATGAATATCAACTCATTTTGAAACATGTATTGGAGCACACGGCAAAGGTAAAACCCCAAGGTGAAATTGTCTATAGGGATCTTTTTCGAGGGAATTACGCGACGCTCTATGAAAGATGTCAGCGCCTGTCAAACGCCCTCAAGGATTTAGGGGTAAAACAAGGCTCAAAGGTCATCTGCTTTGAGTGGAACACCCATCGCTTCCTTGAAGTATATTTTGCCGTACCTTGCATGGGTGCTATGATGCATATGGGAAATCCACTTCTTACGCCGGAACAGATAGTCTACCTCATAAACCTCGTTGAAGATGAAATTCTTATCTTTAACAAAGACTTCATCTCGATAATTGAGTCAATCAAGGACAAACTGAAAACAGTGAAACACTATGTTGTATTAACTGATGATGGAAAAGTGCCCGAAACAACCTTACAACCTCTGTCGGAGTATGAGGATTTGTTACTTTCTGCGTCGCCGCGCTATGAGTATCCCGATCTCAGTGAAAATACTGTAGCATCATTAAGTTGCACGACTGGTACGACCGGAGATCCAAAGGTATGCTTCTTTACCCATAGACAGCATATCATGCATACAATCATCTGGACAAATGTGCTCCTGGGATTTGCAGGGGAAAAGGGTTTGGATGCGCGCCGTGACATGACGATACAGCTGGTCCCCATGTTTCACGCTCATGGCTGGGGTGTGCCATATATGGGCACATACCTCGGGTGCAAGCAACTCTACCCCGGCAGGTTTGATCCAAAGGTCTTTTTGGAATTGCTGAGAAGGGAGAAAAGACCGGGGCAGGGAGGTTATATGTGTGCCGTTGCTACGATGCTTAACATGATTATCTCCCATCCAGAGGTCGAGCACTATAAGGAATATTTTAAGGGGCTGATCTACGAAGGGGGTGGGATGCGACTCAATACCATTCTCGCCAAAAAGGCAAAGGAACTAGGCATGGACATCTGTTCTGGATGGGGAATGACGGAAATATATACGAAGGCGGGTCTCCAGTATCTCAAGCCTCACATGTTTGACTGGCCGGAGGACAAGAAAATAGAGTTTCTCAGCGCAACGGGAATAGCCCCGGCATTTGTGGACCAGAGGGTAGTGGATGAAGATGGGAATGATGTACCAAGAGATGGAGCCACCGTTGGTGAGATTGTGCTCAGGGCCCCATGGCTCACAATGGGTTATTACAAAGATCCCGAGAGGTCAAAAGAACTGTGGCGGGATGGTTGGTTGCACAGCGGGGATATGGCCACCATAGATGAAGAGGAAAGCGTATTGATTATAGATCGGTCTAAGGATGTCATAAAGAGCGGTGGGGAATGGATTTCGAGCCTCACCCTGGAGAGCCTCATAAATATGCATCCAAAGGTGCAGGAGGTTGCAGTTTTTGGGGCTCAATCGGACAAGTGGGGAGAACGTCCAGTTGCCCTCTTAGTCGCGAAAGACGAATTTAAGGAGAAGATCTCCGAGGATGAACTGAAGGAACACATGGCGCAGTTTGTGGAAGAGGGGAAGATATTGAAGTGGTGGATACCGGATAGGTTTGTCCTCGTGGATCAAATACCTCGTACAAGCGTTGGCAAGTTTGACAAGAGGATGATGAGATCGATGTATGGGGATATGTTGGGGGGGGGAGAAGGGTGAGTTTTGAATTAAGCGAAGAGATACAAGCAGTCCGGGAGGCGGCCTCCAGGTTTGCACAAAAGGAAATACTTCCAAGGGTTGCGGAGGATGAGAAGAAGCATCAATTTCAACGGGATCTCGTAGTCAAGATGGGGGAATTGGGTTTCTTAGGGTGCCCCATACCAGAGGAATATGGGGGGTCAGGTCTGGGCTTTCTTGCCCATGCAGTGGTCACGGAAGAGGTCTCAAAGGGGAGTGGATCCTTGCGAGCTGCATTCAACATGCAGACAATGGGTACGGCTCGGGAAATATATCAGTATGGGAATGAAGCGCAGAAGGAAAAATATATTCCGAAGCTTGTTTCCGGTGAGTGGCTTGGTTGCTTAGCTATTACGGAGCCGGATGCTGGCTCTGACGTGGGAGCTCTTCGAACACGAGCTATCAGGGATGGAGAGGTTTACATACTCAACGGTACGAAGACCTGGATTACCTATGCACAGGTGGCTGATATTGGGATCATCTATGCGTATACGGATCCGAGCATTCGATATAAGGGGTTATCGGCCTTTATTGTGGACATGGACCGGAAGGGAATAACGACGGTTCCCACGGCTGATAAATTAGGTTGGCATGCATGTCCCACCGGGGAAATCGTCTTTGAAGATGTGAGCGTTCCGGCGGAACATCTCTTGGGGGAGGCGGGAAGGGGATTCGAATATTGCATGGGAAGCCTGGACAACACGCGTCTGACCGCTGCTGCAGGAGCCGTGGGAGTAAGTCAAGCCCTCATTGATGAGAGCATCAAATACGCACAGGAAAGGAAACAATTCGGCAGGCCTATCGGGGAGTTTCAGATGATTCAGGAAGAACTTGCACGGATGATCGTGGAGACCGAGGCGGCCCGGCTCCTCACCTACCGGTGCGCCATGCAAAAGGACAGGGGAGAGATTCGCAATACGTTGGAGACGAGCATGGCGAAGTACTATTCGTGCGACGTGGCCTCGAGGGTGGCGGATTCGGCATTGAGAATTCTCGGTGCCTACGGCTATTCAGCAGAGTACACGGTTGAACGACTCCTCCGAGACGCGAAGCTCTATCAAATTCTGGAGGGATCCGCTAACATCCACAAGATAATCATCTCAAATGATGCCCTGGGGTATCGAAAGGCGAACCGCTGAGATTGCGGGAGGATTGAGCTCAGAACTCCCGCTAAAAGACGTCCCAACTTCGGATTTGGCGGAGGTGATCTCACTCCCTCCTTGCAGTGATTTATCACATTCCTAACATACGGCTGGGCAAGAAGGTTATGATCTGAGGAAAGGCAATGAGCACCGCCACGGTAAGGATATCCATCGCCAGGAAGGGTAAAATGCCCCTGAAGATCTCCTCGAGCGGAATATCAGGTGCCACACTGCGCACGATGTAGCAGTTCAATCCTACGGGAGGTGTTATTAGGCATATCTCGCACATCTTCACGACGATGATCCCGAACCAGATAGGATCATACCCTAACCCCGTCACCGCGGGAAACACCATGGGGAGGGTCAGCATCATCATCCCAATGGCATCCAGGAACATGCCGAGAAAGACATAAATACAGAGGATCAGCACGAGGATCAGCCCCGGCGGGATGGGGAGATCGAGCACAAATTGCGTAAACGTGTCGGGCAGGCCGGTGAGGGCCAGGAAACGGACGAAGATGAGAACCCCCACGATGATGGCGAAGATCATGATCGTCGTACGCCCCGTTTCTAAAAGAGATTCTTTCAATCTCTCCTTGGTCAACCTGCGCATGAACAGGGCCATGAGGAACGCGCCAAATGCCCCTGCTCCCCCTGCCTCAGTGGGGGTGAACACGCCGCTGTAGATCCCCCCAATGATGAGCACAATCAGGACCAACACCCCCCACGTACGTTTGAGGGCAATGAACTTCGCTTTCAAGGAAACACCTGGTTGAGGTGTCCCCAGTTCCGGGTGGATTCTAACCCGTGTGTAGATCATCGCGGCGTAGATGGCTGCCGAGACGATTCCCGGTATAAAACCGGCGATGAGCAGGGCCCCGATGGACTGTTCGGTGATAATCCCGTAAATGACGAGGATAACGCTGGGTGGTATAAGGGAGGCAAGGGTTCCACTGGCAGCCACCACACCCGCCGCCAACCGGGGATGGTAACCATATTTCTTCATCTCCGGAATGGCCACCCTTCCCATGATGGCCGCTGAGGCAGTGCTGGCCCCGGTACAGGCCGCAAAACCCGCACAGCCAAACACGGTTGCGATGGCTAGTCCTCCAGGGAGATGACCGATCCACTGCCGGGCCGTAAAGAAGATGTCATCGGTCAGGCCCGCGTAAAAGGCATAGTACCCCATGATGATAAAGAGCGGAATCACGCTCAGGGAATAGTGGGCCACGATTCCGTGGCAAAGAAATCCAACCACTTTTCCCGCCACCGACATATCCTTCATGACCCATAATCCCACAAATCCCACCAGAGCTGTGGCGAAGGCTATCCGCATCCCCAGCAGTATCAGCACGAAAATTGCACCCAGACCGAGCAAACCCATTGTCAGGTGATCCATGATACCCCCTTGTGGTTAACCCAAATGCCTCTTCTCGACGCCCACAATCGCCTGAGCCGTATGTTGAACGATCTCAATAGCGAAGCGAATGCAGAGGAACAGACTCCCCAACGGAATGGCAAATTTAGATGGCCAGGTTGGCCAGTACAGATAAGCGGTGGAATCGCCCATTTTCAGGGAAAATAATGCAGCCTTAAAGGTATAAATGAGAATGAATAGATAGACAAACAACGACAGAGCATTGGTAATACTTTCGGCAATGTGGTAGGAGCGGCCCCTCAGTACCCGCGTTACAAAGAGCTCCATCCTCACGTGTCCATCAACCCGCTGTGTATAGGCGATACCGAAGAACACCACCCCGGCCATAATCAATTCGACAATCTCCACATGCCCGGGAATGGGAAAATTGAACACATAGCGACCGATAATTTCGGCGCTCGCAAAGAACATGAGAAACATAATGATAAACACAGAAGCCAGGTTCAGCCAGTCCTCTATATGGCTCAGGAATCCCTCTATTTTCACAAAAAGAGGGGACCTCTTCCAGACAGGGGTTTGGTCGTTAACCACCCTAACATCTCCTTCCATACGGTTTTTTACCTCCATGTACTATCGCACTATGTGTCCATAAAGAAAAATGCTGGGGGAATTGGGAATTCCCCCAGCAGGCGTATCAAAAGACCTTAATGGCCGATAAGCTTCTTTCGTTCCCTCAGGTAATAGGTCAAGACATCTCTTCCTGGGAGGCCTTCTTTTTCCCGTGCCTCCACCCATTTCTCATAGACGGATTTAGCCTCCCCTACCAACCTTTCCCGTTCTGAAAACGGGAAATCAATAAATTCCATGCGCTGCTTGAAAATAGGTATCCACTTGTCATCTGCCTTCTTGAATTCGGCAGCCCATATTTCAGGGGACTTGTAGTACCATTCCATATTGTATTTCTTGAACTCGTCGGGCAGGGCATCCCAGGAATCTTTGTTTGCAATGTAGAAGCAGGACATAGTTCCCAAAGACATAGGGAGAGAAACATATTTGGAAACCTCATAGGTCTTAAAGGAACCATAGCCGTATGTCCACGGGAATCCAACCAGATCTACGGTACCCCTGGAGAGGGCTTCATAGACCTCGGGAGCCGGAACCAGGGTGGGTACAGCGCCGAATCTCTCCAGGACCTTGGCAATCTCTCCCCCTATGCGTATCCTCTTTCCATTAAGGTCTTCTACCTTTTTAACCGGTGCGTTTCCCATAAGGTGATACTGGCACAGGGCACTGGGCAGAAGGGGCACTGCGTTCCACTTGAGGAGCTCCTTTTTGAGGGCAGGATGTTCCCACAGTTTAACCATCAATTTGATGATATTTACATTCTCGTTCGGGGCAATAAAGGGGAGCTCAGCTACCGTATGGAGGGGGTTCTTGCCGGGCGTATAAGCTGCGCAAATCCCCGCCGCATCGAACATGCCTGCCCTGATGCCGTCATAGTTCTCCTTCGGTGGAGCCAGCACACCGCCGTAGTGAAGCTTGATCTTCCAGCGTCCATTGGTCTTTTTCTCCATGTCCGCTGCCCAATCGTGTAGGGGGGCGCTCCATGCCCTCTTACCACCCCAGAGGGAGAAGTTCCAGTTGTATACTTTCTCCGCCGCAGTCGCCTGTGGTGGGAGAGCGAAAAGAAACCCCAGCAAAAGCGTTAATGAGCATAGAAGAGCCACATACCTCTTTCCGAATAACACCTGTCCCATGGTAAAGCCTCCTTTCTGAATGTAAAGAACTCGTTTAAATAAGCCTTCTACCACCTCCTTCCCCGTGTTTTCTACCCCCAATATGCGGATACTACGAAACCACCGAGCGGGAGTCAAGAAAAAAGTGTGGGAATCTCCCAAGAATTTCGAGACCTATTCCAGATCATTGAATTGGCTCGGCACCTTCAGCCTCGGTCGATTGGCCGTTTTGTATCCAAGGGCATCATCTGCAATCAAAAGGCGCATGATGTTGGCTGTTCCCTCGCCTACTTGGTAGAGCTTAGAATCGCGATAGTACTTCTCCACAGGCATTTCAAGTGAGTATCCCATTCCCCCGTGTATTTCCATGGCATAGCCGGCACATTTGACCGCGGCTTCCCCCGCAAAATACTTGGCAATGGCCACTTCGCGAGTAAACGGTAAATCCTGGTCATTTCGCCATGCAGCCCTGCGAACCAGAAGGCGCGCAGCCTCCACATAGGACACCATTTCTGCGATAATCGCCTTGACCATCTGAAATTCGCCGATGGGCCGGCCGAACTGCACCCTTTCGTTGGCATACCTGATCGAGGCGTCGAGGCAGGCCTGGGCAACCCCGACAGCACCGCTGCCCACGCTGATCCGCCCTCGGTCCAGAGCCGTCATGGCCACCTTGAAACCGCCGCCCCACTCTCCCAGGAGATTCTCTTTTGGCACAACCACATCATCGAGGAAAATTTCCGCAATGGGAGAATTCTTGTCCCCCAGTTTGTCGATTTCCCTGGCCTGCCAGCCCTTTTGGTCCGTCTCCACAATAACCGCACTGATCCCCTTATAGTTCAAATTCCGATCAAAGGTTCCATATACGATCGCGTAATCGGCGATGTTCCCGTTTGAGATCCACGTCTTTGTCCCATTGATCAGGTAATGGTCCCCCTTGTCTTGGATTTTCGTCTCCATGGAGGCCAGATCCGAGCCCGCATTGGGCTCAGAGAAACAGGTACAGCCCAGCTTTTTTCCCGACACCAGATCGGCAATGTATTTCTCCTTGGCCTGTTCGGTTCCCCATTCCATGATGGTATAGGGACCGGTCATGGCCTGAAGGTTAAAGGCTGAGCGGAGGCCGGAGTCTACGATGGAAATCTTCTCACAGACAACCGAGTGGGCAAGAAAGCCCGCCTGACTGCCTCCGTAACGGGGAGGAAACGCACATCCAAAAAAACCCACTTTCCCCATCATTCCGATCATTTCCCTGGTGTCCCCTTTCCTCTCGAGCCAAGGTAAGATCTCCTTCTTTGCGAATTTTTCGGCCGCGTCGGCCATCATTCTTTGCAAATCGGTTAAATGAAAATCCATCAAGCTCTCCTCCTACTTACCCTTGCCTCCAACCAATCCCTGAATTTCGGATGAGCCACGGCTATGAGCGCTCGGGCCCTCTCCCTCAGGGTCATGCCCTTAAGATTGGCAATGCCGTATTCGGTGACTACAAAGTCCACGTCGTGTCTCAAATTGGTGACCGATGCGCCATGTTCAAGACGGGGAACGATCTTGGATCGCGCCTCATTGCCGGAGGTGGATGGGATCACGATAATCGATTTCCCCCCCCTTGAGAGAGCAGCTCCGCAAAAAAAGTCGGTTTGACCCCCGACGCCACTCACCTGGACTCCCCCAATACTCTCGGCATTGACTTGCGCCATAAGGTCAACCTGGATGGCGGTATTTATGGCGTGCAATCGATTGATTTTTGACAGGGTCACCTGATTATGGGTGTAATCCGACGGATAGGATTCCACTGCTCGGTTTTGATGGACAAACCTGAAGAGTTTATCCGTTCCTACCATGGTTGTCGTGACAATTTTTCCATTCTTGAGCCCTTTACAGCTGTTGTCGACGACTCCCCTTTCAGCCAAATCCACTATCCCATCCGGGAGCAGCCCTGAGTGGACCCCCAGCCGTTTTTTATGGTAGAGGCATGATAGGACCCCCTCGCTGAGCCTGCCAATGCCGATTTGAATGGTGGCGCCATCATCGATGAGTTCGGCCACATGCTTCCCGATTTGTCGGTCCTTCTCTCTCAGCGGCGCCTGAGGCATTTGGGGAAGCGCCCGATCGCTCTCGATACAATAATCGATCTCACCCACGTTCATGAAACTACCCCCGTAAACCCGGGGCATTTGCTGGTTGATTTCGGCAATCACCGTCTTCGCGGTTTTTGCCATGGCCAGGGTAAAATCGGAGGAAACTCCGAAGCTGCAATTTCCCCTTGAATTTGGCGGTGAGAGGGAAACGAGCGCAACGTCTAAAGGGATGATCCCTTTGAGGAAAAGGCCTGGAATTTGTGAATAGCGACAGGGAATATACTCTACGGTTCCTCTCTTTACACCTTCGAGCGTGAATCGATCGACCATGAACAATTTCAGTTTGAACCTGTCTTCCAGACGGTGCCGAACAAATCGCTCGCTCCAGTAGAGAATCATGCCGTAAATTTCTAAGGATTCGAAACGGTCTTTCTCCTGAATAAGAATATCAACGATGGTCTGAGGTTCAGCACAAGCGTTTCCGATGCCGACTTTTGCCGTTGGACCGATGATATGGGGAATATCTTCTGCTTTGATCTTCTCCAAGGTTATTCAAACACCCCGTCTACGAGCAAATCTGAAAATTCCTCATCAGCCAGCTTCAGTACTTGGCGACACACATACTCGGTATGTTCTCCCAAGCGCGGCGCAGGCATCCTTAGTCTTCGCGGCGTCTTGGAAAGATTAAACGCATGGGATTCAAATCTGTGCTTTCCGATGACCGGGTGATCGACCTCCCAAAAATAGCCGAATTGCTTGAGCTGAGGGTCATTGTACATGTCCTCCCCCTTCTGTACTACCCCGGCGGGAACCCCCGCCTCCTGAAGTTTTGACATGGCTTCTTTCGGCGTTAAGGTAACGGTCCACTGCGATATTAATTGATCGAGTTCATCTTCATTCTCTTTCCTCTGGGAAAATGTAGAAAATCGGGTTTCCCTCGACCATGGTGGATCGCCCATGGCGCGACAGAGACCCTTCCACTGTTCATCGGTAGAGACGGTAATCGCACACCAGCTGTCATCACCTCGAGAAGGATAGACTCCATGAGGAGCAGCATACTGATGACGGTTGCCCTTTCTCATTGCTATTCTTCCGTTGACCTGGTAGTCCATGAGGGCTGGGGCAAGGAGATGAAGCCCTGCTTCATATTGTGAAAGGTCAATGTACATGCCTTTGCCGGTGCGCCGTCGATAGAGAAGGGCGGCGATAAGCACAACAGCGCCAAAGCGGCCTGCCGGGCAGTCTGTAAACCCCCCGTAAAGGACGCTCGGTTCGCGGTCCTCCCAACCCGTGAGGTAGTTGAAACCAGTATAAGCAGTGAGCTGGACACCCGTGCCACGCATGGTAGCGAGTGGTCCTGTTTGGCCTAATTGGCTTGACGAAAGCATGATGATGTCAGGCTTTATTTCCCTGGCCTCCTCATACGACAACCCCCACCTTTGCATGACACCCGGCGAAAAGTTTTCCACGATTACATCTGCCCAGGAAACGAGTTTTTTTGTCACTTCCGGTGCGCGGGGGTGATTCATGTTGAGGCTGAGGCCATATTTGTTGCAGTGATAATTCACCCAATATGCGGAGCTATCAACCCCGGGCTTGTCGTCTTTGAACGGTGGCCCCGCTCGGATGATATCGGGATGGTGGGAGGTTTCCACGTGGATCACCTCCGCCCCATGATCCGCGAGATACTTAACCGTCCAGGGACCGGCAATAGCCCAACTGAAATCCAGCACCTTTAGCCCTTGAAATACCTCTTCTCCCATAGTCATAGAACTCCGAGCTCTTTGAGTTTGCTCATTTCCTTTCGGGAAATTCCCAGCTCACCTCTGTAAACTTCTTCATTGTGCTCACCGATAAGGGGAGCCCGTCTTTTTGGGGCTCTCAGCTCCTCAGACAAATGGAAGGGTGGATTTGGATAGAGCAGTCGCTCCTCCAACTCGGGATGCTCAATGCCCGCCCAGAAGTTTCTTTCCTGTAGCTGCGGATCAGCAGTGATATCCGCCGTGTTCTGGACGGGGTAGAGAGTCATCTTCTTTTTCACCGCCTTTTGGAAAAGGTCCTTCTTCGTGTGAGCGTGGAAGAATCTCCCCATATCATAGCTAAAGTCGTTGAATAGTTCCTCGGGAGCCGTTGCCATATCGAAGGTTTCCCACTCCATTTCCCTCATAGAGGCGGGTGCCATACCATCCTCCTCCATATACTCTACCAGGGCCCTATTGGTGCGAGCTCCAGGCTTACCACCCCAGAAGAAGAAGGATACCTCGCCATCCTTGCACTTCCAGATAACCTTTTGCCCGGTTGCGATATTTAACCCGATTCGAAAGGGACCCGCCCTGCGCAAGTTAACGCCAGCTGCTTCCCAGAAAAGTGGCGCATTCATCATATCTTTTGCAACGCTGGCCTGGATTGACACATCCACATGCTGTCCCTTGCCGGAAATCTCGCGATAGTAGAGGGCAACCATTGTAGCGGTAGCCGCCTCAGTAGCACCCGCCAAATAAGCCTGTGGAAAACTTACCTGGACCGGTGGGCGATCGGAGTCACCAGTGAGGTAAGCAAAACCTCCCATGGACCAGCAAACCAGGTCTGACGCCTGGAAATCCTTGTAAGGACCATCCGGGCCGAAAGGGGTAATTGAGGTGAGAATAATATCAGGCTTAATCCGACAGAGATCATCATATCCCAGTCCTCTGGTTTTCATGTGGCCCGGGGGAAAGCTCTCTATCACAATATCTGCCGTTGTAACCAGTTTCTTGAGTATCTCCCTGCCATCCTCGCATTCCACATTGAGGGTAATCCCCCTCTTGTTTGCATTGTAGGCAAACCAGAATAGGCTCTTCTCGGGATGGGGGATGTCCTTGTAGAAGGGACCTCCCTTGCGAGAAGGGCATCCTCCCGGCGGTTCTATTTTGATAACGTCGGCTCCCAAATCCGCCAACATCTTGGCACAAAGGAAGCCCTTTTCATCGGCCAGATCGAGTACCCGATACGGTGAAAGAAACCCCTCCCTCTCTTCCCCCATATTCTATCCCTCCTTTGAAGGTAAGGAGATGGTTGCCGAACCCGGACTAACCTTTACGCCTTCTTGATTCTCCACCCAAATATCACAATCTACCAGGTTTTCGTCCCCATTCCGATATTTCTTAACCACCGTGCCCTTGCCAATAAGGGTATCCCCTGGAAACCCCATTACTTTGACTGCATAGTTCAGTTTCTTCAGCCTTCCCGGGTCACCCGCCCATCCAGTCATCACCGTAGCCAAGAATGCACCATAAAAAGGGGCAGGAATGTTGGCATCCCTGAACCCTTTTCTGCGAGCAAACTCCCGATCGAGATGGAGCAGATAGAAATTCCAGGTAGCGGCAGCGTACCGTACCAACTGCAATAAGTCAACGTTCTTGACCACGTTTGGAATGTGAGCGCCCACCTCCACATCTTCAAAAAACAGCCGCTTCATAGAGGTCCTCCTGCAATCATTTCACGAACATCATTGATGGCTTCGTAAAAAGTCCAACTTCTGCGTTGCTCTGCATCCTTCGTCACTGCAGCGTACTGGAAGTACGCCTCATTCCTCAGGATTTGCGCGCCTTGAATTTGGAGCTTTTTACTTTGCCATCGGATTTTTACTTTTTACGAGACGAACATCATTGTTTCACGACATACGCCCAGAAGTTTCTCTTTCTGATTGGTATAGGTCGTTTCATAAACAACAAACAAAATAGTGCCCGCCTTTCTCCCCTTTTTTTCGTAAATGTCGGTAATTTTCCGCCTCCTGTTTACGATATCTCCTGGTCTTGCCGGTTCAAAAAAATGGTATTCATTGCCTCCTCTCACGGCGTTTAGACCGTGCATCGTAACTCTGGATAGATCCCGGCCATCTTCCCCGACCTCAGCAAAGAGGTCGTGACTAACGTCAAATATGAACGTTGGAGGAGCAATGAGCCCACCATATGCGCTTTTTTCTGCAAATTCCTCGTCAATATACAGGGGATTTAAGTCCGATATTGCTTGGGCATACCGTCTGATAGCGGTTCTATCAATGAGCTCCTTACCCGGGAAATAGAGCTCCTGTCCCAGCATTGCCCTTATCTCCGGCGTTATCAAACTTCCTTCGGCCATCCTATCGCCTCCCTTTACTGGATTGTCGAGAGCAATAAATCATCATGCATAGCTATAACAGGCAATCAGCAGCGAGCACTATACCACATGAGGCCCCGGAAGTACACCTACCTTCTCGAGGATCTCCTCCTCTCTCCAATTATGCCGTTTTTGACGGCACGGGGGAGGGCGGGGTTAATGGATCGAATTACGTATGATCTTCGATCCATTTTCCCTTGTGGAAAAGGTTGTTGATTATATACTAATCAAGAGGTATGGTATCTCATCGGAAAGGGAGGATACGATGAAATATAGGAACGTAGCCTTATTTTTCGTCATTGCAAGCCTTTTTCTGAACTTTTTGCCACATCATGCTGCAACAGCGTCAGCTGGAACGACAGCGATTTTAACGTTTTCTCATATCCCAACTGGCGGGTGAGGCGACTCACTAGATGGGGTATGGTATACCCTCGAAAGGATTGGAGGAGTATCGAAGTACACTGTGGACTACGATAGAACTGACGCACGTTTCAAGGCCACGGTAACGTTTGATGATACGAAAACTACTATTGAAAAGATTGTGGAAACCCTTACAAAGGCAGGGTACCCACTTCACGGAAGGCCTGAGTTTCAGAAAAGGGGGACGTCCTTAAATAAGTAGCTAATTAGCCCGACCCGACTTTCAGCCTATCCTTATCGATAAAAAAGCAGACTTGTACCTGTATATGCGGTTCGCAAGAGAGACCTCGGTCAGAGAAGGGACTCTCGGGTGATAAAATAACGTATTTACTTATGGATGTCCCTGTTTTCCTCGTCTCTAAGAGGAGATGATACCTTGATTCTCACTGATGAGGAAAAGGCATATCTGGAAGGTAGCCATGGTGAGGCTAATAGGTTGGCTATGGAGCTTTTGGTGAGCCTGGGGGAATCGTTTGGCGCGGAAAGGCTTATTCCCATCGCATCGGCGCACATTTTGGGTCACTATGGGTCGCTCCATCAAGCGGGTATAGATTTTCTCGAAAAACTCGCGGAAGGAGGAGGAGAGTGCCGAGTTCCTACAACGGTGGACCCCTCCTCAGTTGATTTTGAGCGATGGAAACAGTTTAAAATCCCCGAAGAATATGTCGAGAAGCAGAAAAGGCTTCAGATAGCGGTGGAAAAACTGGGCGTGATTCCTACCTGGTCCTGCACTCCTTATCTTTCCATAAATGTACCGAGATATGGTCAGAATATCGCGTGGGCGGAATCATCAGCCATTGCATATGCAAATTCTGTTATTGGTGCTCGGACTAATCGGACCCCATTTGGTTTAGACATTTGTGCCGCTATAACGGGTAAAATCCCGGAGTTTGGGCTGTATATAGAGGAGAATAGAAGAGGTTCCCTTCTGTTTGATGTGAAGATAGACGATTTTTCAGATCTCGATTATCATACCCTTGGAGCAATTATTGGCAGCAGATCCGGCGCTGACATACCTGTGATCAAAGGGATTCCTGCAAATATTACGAATGACCAGTTGAAATGCTTTGGTGCTGGCGCTGGTTCTGCTGGGTCTGTGGCACTCTACCACGCCTTAGGAATTACCCCAGAGGCACGGTTGAAGGACCCTTTTGGTGGGAAAAAACCGGAAGAGGTTTTTGCCATTGGCCGCAAGGATCTTCAGAAAATGGAGGATCAGATCAGCACCGCGGATCCCAATGCAAGGGTTCACATGGTAACCCTGGGATGTCCCCTTTTGTCTACAGAGGAGCTCAAGGCTATTTTCCGAAAGATGCAAAAGAGAAAGGTAAGAAAGGATATGTACTTCTGGATATACCTTACCAAGGAAACGTACGACATAGGTAAAGCGCTAGGTTTAATTGATCCGTTAGAAAAGGCAGGAATCTGGTTCTCAACGCAGACCTGTGCGACGATATCGCCGGTAAAAGTATGGGGATTTTCCCATGTTATGACCAATTCAGCGAAATGTGCTTTGGTAGTCCCCTCAGAGCATGATGTTAAAATCACGTATAGAGATACCGACGGTTGTATTATTACTGCTACAGAGCCAGGGTAAATCTCACCGTAACAGGGAGATAGGATGGGTAACGTGAGAGAGATAGTAAAAGGGAGGGGGGTGACCCCTGGATATGGAGAGGGCAAGGCCCTTATCAGTAAGAAGCCCTTTATGTTCGCCCATGGAGTTGAACCGAGAACCGGTGAAATCATTGATATTCGCTCTGGTTTACTCAAAGAAAATATCAAGGGAAAAGTCCTCATATTTCCTTTTGGAAAAGGTTCTACCACTGGATCAGCGTGGTTTTTAGAAACCATTAGACAGGGAAATGGGCCATCGGCTGTGATCAACGTGGAGACCGAATCGATTATTGCTTCGGCTATCGTTATGGCAAGGCTTTTATACGGGATTACTATACCGCTTGTAGATAGATTAGAAGGGGACATCAGTGAAATGGTAACGAAGGATACCTTTATCCAGGTAAACGGCAATACGGGAGAAATTACAATCGTTTCAAGAGGTTAGGGTTCTCCATTTCCTCTCCGGTTTAAACATGTCAACCTTCAACCCCTTCTTACCTTGATTATTGTGGAATCGTGGGAAAAGACAAAGAAGGGAAAACGAAGAAAGGGCCTAAGGGGAGCGGCTGGAAAAACAACCGGCTGATGCTCCCCTCAGGTCCGGAAAGCGGAATGGAAAGGAGGTGAAAGGGAGTTGGGGATTGATTGCCCCTTCCGATGGATTTCCCGCTTCCCTGAGGATAAGGCCCCGTCTCTTACATCAAGGGCAGAAAGGCTCGGATTCTCCTAGGGTATCAGGGACCTTTTTGATGAACCCCCGCCATTAAAAACATAAACTCCAAAATTGATATTGGCGTTTTCTGTTAAACAACTTTCACACAGCCTATTGAACCTATGCTTAGAAGGGAAAGGACGGCCACATTTAAGGCAGCTTCTTATTTTTTGACGGCCTCGGATATTACTGGCTGCCATCGGATCTCCCTCTTGGTTTATCGACTATTTCCGTCTCAAGGCTGAGGATCTGGTCAGGCTGTATCATTATTGAACGCCAGTATGGACCTTCCCTTGCGGAAGAGAAGGTCCAAAAGAGTCAGAATGGCCGCAATTCCAAAGAGAAACAGGACAAAAGGAATATATAAATATTTCTTTATGCTAGATTTCATTATTATTTACCAATACTTGTTTAACTTACTCATTTAGAAGGCATTTTTTGTGCCAAGTCTGATATAATTGCCATAAATGCATTTAAGTGGTTGAAATCATATAACTATTTTGATATAGCGAACCTTAAAAAACGCCAAAAAATAGAGGAAAATTGGAAGAGAAAGCGATAAATGTGGTAATCATTTTCCACTACGATCATCTATAAAATATAAGTATTTTAAATTTTTAATTTTTTTAAAAATATGGTCCAATCTAAATAGGAAAAGTTTTTACCCTTCTTTCCCCTGCCTGATCCAAATACTTACTTTTGCCGAATTTTGAAGATATTTTAAGAAATGTCGAGAAAATATCAGATTTTCATTGAATACATCAATGAAATCATCTAATATCGTTTTCAGGGGTGTTTGACTTAATAGATAAGATAAGATTAAAAAATTTAAACAAAATAAATAAATCAAATAAAACAAAATCAATGAAAAAATCGGCCTTTACCACTTCCGACGTAGCCCGAATCTGTCATGTTACAGGGGAAACCGTAAAAAGGTGGCTGGAAGAGGGGAGAATTAAGGGGTATCGTGTCGGCACTGCAGGACATTGGCGAATACTGCCAAAGGATTTGGCCCTTTTTCTGAAAAATAACAACATACCTTTTCCTGAACCTGAGGAAACAGGCATTGACCTGAGGGGACTGACCAGCATTGAGGATTCGCCAACATTCTGTTGGGAATTCTACAGGGACAAAAACAATCATCACATTCGTCCTGAGGAGAGCTGTGAAGATTGCCTCGTTTACAAGGTTAGGTCAATTAACTGCTATGCCCTCAGGGAGGAGGTGGGACATAAAAGGATTTACTGCGACTATTCATGCGAGGATTGTGAGTACTTCCGTTTGGTGAAGAAGGAAATCCAAACCAAGATTTGACCGAGATATGTGTACGAGAACTGAAGAAAGGATGACTCTTAAGAAAACAAACAGTTCAACGGTTATACAATTATTGATAACTACATTGACATCACTTTTGCCCTCAGGTGACAGCGTGGAAAGGCCTCCTCTCGCTAAAGGAAACCGACGAATACCCCCTCTTCTCGCCTTTCCAGGGGCCTTTGTCTTAAATGCCTCCGCCCTTTCTCCTTATGGATTTCCTTACCCTGGCTATTTTGATTATGTTTCCCCAGATAAGTCTTTTCTTGCCCTCTCTCATGCTTGCCGGATAATGAGCTCTATGCCTTGATTGCAGGCCTGCTCGGGTTTATCTGGGGTTCGCTGAGCTTCAGGATCCGGGCTGTCTGATTTCGAGGCGTTAAGGCACAGGGGGGAGCATCATATGGCGGACAAGGAGATGTCCAATTTCCATTTTCGGTTGATGTCCCTTGGCTACACATTTCGCGATTTGTTCTTGCCCCGCATAAATATCTTGAGGGAGGCAGGGATAGAGTCAGGGTTCCACGTGCTCGACTATGGCTGTGGGCCGGGGAGTTATGTGAATGGTGCTGCTGAGCTCGTGGGAAAGACCGGGAGCGTTTATGCCCTGGATATTCACCCCCTTGCCATTCAGCGAGTTCGGAATATCGCCTCAAAACGGCAACTGGGGAACGTGGAAACCATCTGTTCCGACTGCGAAACCGGGTTGCCCAATGAGAGCGTAGACGTAATTTTCCTCTACGATACGTTTCACAGCTTGAGGGATCCGAATAGAGTGCTGCGGGAACTGTATCGGGTATTGAGGCCGAACGGAATTCTCTCATTCAGTGACCACCATATGGAAGGAGATGAAATAGCCTCCGAGGTGACCAATGGAGGATTGTTCAGGCTCTTGAGGAAAGGCGACAGAACGTATAGCTTCGTGAAAGGGTAGATAAGGCGGGCAGGTTCCCTCATCATGGGGATGGGCGGGGATGAGGTCAACGAGTGCAAGAGATGCAACCTGAGGTGCATTCTATGGTACCGATGATCCATAAGAAGCCGGCAATCATTTCTTACGTCCTCATTCTATTGGGCTTTACAGCCTTGGGGTCTTCATCGGCGGGTGTCGTTCTTGGGCCAGTTGATGGGGGAAGGCTCGCAGACGGGGTCTACGAAGGAGTCCATAGGGCGGGCCCCAATAAAGCCGTGGTAAAGGTGACGGTTCAAGAAGGGAAAATAGTCGAGATCGAGATAGTAAAGCACAGGGCATGGAGAGGTAAGAGGGCCGAATCGATTATTCCGAGGAGAATTATTGAGCGTCAATCGACGAAAGTGGATGCCGTCACGGGAGCAACGAACAGTAGCCGGGTGATCATGAACGCTGCACAGAAAGCGATAGAGAAGGCTTATCAAAGGTAGCGTGTACTATTTTCGCCCCGCTGAACGGAGCTTTTCCGTTTCCTGCAGGTTCAGTTCAAACGTCTCGGGATTGAGCGCCACCCGATAGACGTCCCTTGCCTGGTCAAGGCTTACGAATCCGTCGATGACATCCTCGCGTACCATCTCGGGATCACGCTCCTCCGGCTGATAGAAGCCTCCGCCGCCCGGGAGCTCAAGGGTGACCTTTTGGTCGGGCTTGAGGATGTACTTGGTCTTGGCATGCGGCGCCGTGCCATCATCCAGGTAGATGTGTCCCTTGGTACCGTTTAGCCCGCCGGCGAAGCCCTTGGCCGGGAAGCGGATGCGGTCGTACATGGGCGAGTGTTGAGCGGGATGTCCCCCGCGCACCTTGAGGACCATGCGCTGACCCAGCCCACCGCGAAACCTGCCGGGCCCGCCGCTATCCTGAATGAACTCGCGGCATTCTATGAATATGGGGGACACGTTTTCCACCAGTTCAACGG
>JGI2173J19968_10000079_pt1 | contig 30605 bp, 32 predicted proteins | sample DeeMarSWOR136_30_FD_19968 | JGI IMG/M metagenome (IMG submission 19968) | reverse complement strand
ATCCCGTCAATCTCGAGACGCGATTTTTGTCTCACATAAATCACTGGCACACTTATATCTCTTAGCCTCTTCTTAAGCTGTCTATCATTGGTAAACACTGGGACACCCCATTCTTTGGCTATTTTAACTATTATATCATCAGTAAGTGATGAGACGGACGCGGAAACTTCGATGTACTTACATTTCTCAGCAAGTTTCAACGCGTAAGAGGCGTTTTTACGCATTTTAGGTGAGCCCCCTTCAGCGAGCGCTTCCAGTTCACGTTTGACTGGAGATAGCAAAATTAATTCAAAGTTCCTGTTCAACAACCGTTCTAGGTCATTGAAGATGTCAATTTTGAATTGAAGCGGAACAAACAGGGCGTTTGAGTCCAGAATTATCTTGAGAGTTTCTCTTTGTGCTGGTGTAAATGCCATTCAACCCTGCACTCCACTGTGCTCTAAAACTGCTGTTCTCTTTTTATCTAGGTTTTCTGCGGGTAAGCTTAAAACTGTTTGTTTTTTGTACATATCCCAATGAAACATTGCAATTCTACTCCAGCATTTAGGTAGCCGCAGCACTGCGCGTGTGTGTTCTATCTGCGTATCCAGAATTACGTATCGCTTTTAAATCACCACTGCTTAGAATGAGCAGGAACAAGAAGGGAATTGGTGAATACGTTGCTTCGTGAAAAATCCTGTGGTGCTGTAGTGTTCCTGAAAAATACGGAGGTTAAATATCTTCTCCTACATTATGAGGCGGGTCACTGGGACTTTGTAAAAGGTAATGTTGAACCCAACGAAAGTGAAAAAGACACCGTTGTCCGAGAACTCCGAGAGGAAACAGGAATAACCGACGCACAATTTATTGAAGGTTTCAGGGAAAAAATAGAGTACTTCTACAGAAGGCAAGGCACAATAATACATAAAAAGGTAGTCTTCTTTCTAATCGAAACCCACACGGAAAAAGTCGAGTTATCCTACGAGCATGTGGGTTATACGTGGCTAGATTATCAAAGTGCCATGGAAAGGCTCACTTTCAAAAACGCTAAGGCATCGCTGCAAAAAGCACATGAGCTATTAGAAACTCGGGGGATAATAGGTCCCTCTGGCTAAACCTTGATTATGTGGGCTTATCTAACATTATTCCGTATCCTATAAGTCTCCAACGCGCTGTGATCTTTCTGCTTATGGCAACTCTCGCGCTTGGCTGCGCGCAGATTGGTCGGCTCAATTTAATTTTTATAACATTGTTCTTGATCGACATGACTTTTCCAAGGTTTACAGCTGCGCCTACATGAAGGAGCAAGGTTTCATCAGGGTTGATTTTTTCGACTTTCAAAAGCTCTTTGGTTCCTACAGCCCGTTCTAAAATATGTGTTTCTAAAGTTAGTTCTGATAATATTGGTGGAAGCATACCTGTTTTTCCAGCGATGTTTCCGTTCAAGCCGTCTGCCTTTGAATAGGACGGGTCTAGGAGGGTTCCCACGCCGACTAGTCCTCCGCATGTTGCCTCTTTCACATTTCTTTCGCCTGCGTGTAAACTGACTATTTCGCTTATCAAGGGGTCATAGACGGTTTTGCCTTCTCGCTCAACGCTGATGCCTGGTCGTATCTCTATTTCGTCTCCAACTGTAAACTTGCCCTGGGCTATGGTGCCTCCGATGATGCCGCCATCCAAATCCTCAATGGAAGTTCCAGGTTTGTTTACGTCAAAGGAACGGATGATGAACATGAGGGGAGGTTTCGTTTCATCCCTTTTCGGCGTGGGTATAATCTCCTCTATGGCGTTGAGCAACACATCAATGTTTATTGCGCGTTGCGCCGAAACAGGAATTATGGGCGCGTTTTCTGCGATTGTTCCCTTAACGAACGCCTTGATTTCTTCGTAACTTTTGCGCGCTCTTTTCTCCTCGACAATGTCAATCTTGTTCTGAACGATAATTATATTCTTTATACCGATAACCTGTGCCGCTGCCAGATGCTCTCGCGTCTGCGGTTGAGGGCACGGTTCATCAGCAGCTATCACAAGGATTGCACCGTCCATTATGGCTGCGCCCGAAAGCATGGTCGCCATTAACGCTTCATGCCCTGGAGCATCAACGAAGCTTACGGCTCTAACGAAAACTGCTTCGGAGGCGCAGTTGGGGCAAATGGGCTTAACCGAATAGTTTTTCGGTGTTTCACATTTTGGGCACTTGTAGATGGCCATGTCAGCGTAGCCTAAGCGTATGGTTATGCCTCTCTTCAGTTCTTCGCTGTGACGTGACGCCCAAACGCCAGTTAACGCTTGCACTAACGTCGTTTTTCCGTGGTCTACGTGCCCTATGGTGCCGATGTTGACTTCTGGCTGTTTAGGCAGGGCTTTACTTGTCCTAGTCATTTTCTTCTTATCCACAAATATTCATGAATTAGTGAAGGAATAAATGATGGAAGTTAATAAGTTTTGAGCATACACGCATTGACCAAAACTTAAGTTTCTTGGGTAGCCTGTTCTGTTTTGCTTTCAGCAGACTTTTTCGGTTTCTCGATGATTTTCGTGTTAATCTGCACAATCTCATCCGTTATGACACTTCCTCGAACAGTCTTTCGTCTCCGTTCTCCCTTGTTTTGAGGGTTAAACCCTGTTCCTCCACTCAGCACAACGTTGCGGCGGACTCCACCATGAACGTTTGATCTCATGGGCACGCCATCTCTGTCTGAACCGCCCATTATCTGCAGTTTGTGCGCTGGCAAATCCACTACAGCGCCGTCTACTGTTTCTCCGATTTTTCTTCCGATGAACGGAACTGCGCGTGCCTCTTCAAGCTCAACCACCTTTGAAGTTCCAGCCTCTGGATCAGACACTATTACCTTGAACTTAGCCATGTGACGATTAACTCTCCAGCGGAGTATGAAGTTAAGCATCTCTCTATTAAGGATTTATGAAAACTTGGGCATCTCCACTCTTTGGCTTATTTGGTTCTCAAAATTTTTTCATAAAAAAAGAAAAAGAAAGCTTGTCCACGGTTTATTCTGTGTGGACTCTGAATAGGTCGATGTCTTCGCGCATTGCGGGTGTTAACTCCAAGAAATCTCTGATCGCACGTTCCACGTCTTTTGCTTGGGTCACATATCTTCCCACGATTATAACGTCGGCGCCTTTTTCCAAAGCTTCTCTTGCAGTTTCTGGAACTATTCCGCCTGCAACGGCAATCAAGAACCGCTTGTCATGGAAATTTTGACGCAATTCTTGTATGAGGTCTAACCCTAAGGTTCTTCCTGTTTCTTGATCTATCCCTCTGTGCAGTATGACCATGTCTGGAAACTCTTTTAGTTGTTTGAGTTTTCTCACGGGATCTTCAACATTTAGCATGTCCACGACACCGTATATTCCGAGCCGTTTCGCTTCATGCACGAACGCATCCAACGTTTCAGGCGGCGCTAACCCCGCGGCAACTACCGCGTCTGCCGTGTCCTCGTAGGCTATGTCGACTTCAACTTTTCCCACGTCCAAAGTTTTTAGGTCTGCAAGTATAAACGCGTCTTTGGTAGCCTCTCGCAGCTCGCGTATTACTCTCGTTCCGTAACGTTTGATTAATGGGGTCCCAGCTTCTATGATTATTCTGTCGCTTCCAGGGATTTGTGAAATAATTTTCTTGCATCTTTCAATTTCTGGTATGTCGAGAGAAATCTGCAGGTAGGGCGGTCGCCATAAACGCGGAACCTTAAAGCCCATTATCGGATGCTTCGCTCGATCCTTGTCATAGAGCACTTTCTCAAGCGACGGATACTTCTTCAAGGCTCTGCGCAACGCCAGCTTTGTTGCTCCATAATTGTACTGGTATATCCTGCGGTAATCGCTTGCTTGCGGGTGAATGAACACGCTGCACACAATCACCCAATCATCCACCTTATCCTTCGGGATAACTTCTTCCTCCACAGCATCTGCGACAGCCTTCGCAACTGCAGCTTGAGCTGGACCGAAAATTTTCCCAGCGTCTTCCATGTTTTTGACAGTTACTTTCGGCACAAGCAACGTGTGCGGCTTGGGCGGAAGATTAGGTCTTATAACCGCCAGCAAAGGCGTGTGCCCCGCTGAGAGATTTGATAAGCCGTTAGCAAAGGCTTTCCCAACTGGCCCGTCTTTGGCGCCTATCAAAAGGTCTACATGGGCAATTTCGTTTCCTTCTCCTAAAAGAGCTTCACCGATTAGATATGCGCTTCCCAATCTTTCGGCACTTTCATCTGGAATAGCTGTCGGTATGCGGTCTAGAACCTCCTTGAAATCGACATTAAACTCTTTTAGCCAAGTGTAAAGTGTGTCTCTGTGGATGTTAAGCGATTTCGCCGTTCCTGATACTGTCGGTTTTGTCGGCTTATACCGTCGTGAAGCTCTACGCGTGGCCTCTTTTTTGGCAGCTTCCGTTACGATTTTTACGAGTTCTTCTCGTGTTTCAGGTTTTTTTGTATCTGTGCCCGACATTTATTTTGCCTCTGTGTTCTGTGTGCAGCATCTTGTATATAAGAGTGTCGGAATGAAGTGAATTTTTTATTGAAACTGCAGCTATTTTTCTGGCAGGCTGTCGGTTAGGCGGTTATGCTGCCTTTTCGGAAACGCGCGGTGCATATTGTGTTGGCGGCGAATTTGTGTTTTCGTAGGTTTTAATCGGTAAAGCTATATTTCAGCACGTACTGAGTGTTAGCATTCAGTGTGTGCGAGTGCTTGAATGTCTCGGATTGATTTGGCGTGTTTAGGTATGGTCATATTAGGGTTTTTGCTTTTTCTTTACGGAGCTAACTTCTACGAAGCGGTTGTCGGTTGGGTTGGTGTTTACCTTATTATTGGGGGAGTTCTGGTTTTTCTTCTTTTTTACATTTATAACGAGCTGACGAAGAAAGTAGAGGTTCAGAACCAGTAGAGCTTGCCGTATTTTTCCTGAAGATACTGTAGGTAGAGCGCGGCGTCTAGTTTCTTTCCAGTTATTCTCCTTATTAGGTCGGTTGGGTCGTACAGGTCTCCGTGGCTGTGGACGTTTTTGATCAGCCAGTCCTTTATGTTTTTTAGATTGCCTTGGGCGAGTTGGCTGCGCCAGTTTTGTATATCTTTTGCGAGGGCGGCGAGTATCTGCCCGCTATAGATGTTGCCTAGGGCGTAGCTTGGGAAGTAGCCGTAAAAGCCGCTTGCCCAATGTGTGTCTTGCATTACTCCTTCGGAGTCGTTTTCGATTCTTAAGCCGAGGTTTTCTTTGTATTTTTGGTTCCATATCTCTGGTAGTTGGTTAACTTCGATTTTGTTTTCGAAGAGGTCTCTTTCGATCTGAAACCGTATTATTATGTGCAGGCAGTAGGTTACTTCGTCAGCTTCGATGCGGATTTTTGAGGGTGTAACCTGGTTTATGGCGTGAACAAACGGGTCCAATTCGAGGTGCGCGAGGTTTGGTCCTGTAATCTTTTTTAGTTTGGGGAGGAAGCTGGTCCAGAATTCTCGGGAGCGCCCTATGATGTTTTCTATGAAACGGGATTGGGATTCGTGTATGCCGTAGGAGCATGTTGCGCCGATGGGTTGGTATTTCCATTCTTGCGGTAAGCCTTGTTCGTATAATGCGTGACCTGTTTCGTGTAGTACGGAGAAGATTGAGCTGGTGAAGTTGTTTGGGTAGTAGTGTGTTGTGATGCGTACGTCGTCGTAGTATCCTGAGGTGAATGGATGCTCCGTTTCGTCAATTCTTCCGCCTGCTTTTGGTGAGGTGATATCGTATCCAATTGTTTCTGTGAGGGATTTCGCGATTTGGCGTTGTGTTTCTATTGGGATTCTGTGTTGAAACATGGTTGTGTTGGGTTGGTTTGGAGCGTTTTGGATTTTCTTTAGTAGCATGGTTAGCCCTTGTTGGAGTTCGTTGAAGACCTGCGTGATGGTGGTTGTGGTCATTTTTGGTTCGAAAATGTCTATGAGCGCGTCGTAGGGTGTGGCTGTTGCCTTTACTTTCATGAGGATTTCTGCTGTTTTTCGGTTAAGGTTTACGAGTTTTTGTAGTTCGGGCTTGAGTATGCTGAAACGCTTTGCGGTTTTTGCTTTTTTCCACGTGCTTATAGTTATGGCTTGTTGTTTGGCGGTTTCTGCGACGAGTTTTTCTGGCAGCTGGGTTTGTTCGTCGTAGTTTTTCTTGATGAGGTAGACGTTGCGCTTTTCTACTTCGGTTAGCGCGTCGTATTGTGGGCTTGCGAGTATGACTTTTAAGAGCGTTCCTGTTTGGGGGCTTGTGCTCATTTTGTGTTTTATGCGACTCAGCAGGGCAAGTTGCTGGCTGCGTTGTTCTACAGCTTTTGGAGGCATCATGGTTTCCATGTCCCAGTGGATGATGGATTCGGCAGATTGTAGAACGAGCAGGTCTTTGGTTCGCTTCAGAAGTTTCTTGTAGGCTGAAGGTATGTTGGTGGTCATTCTGGTTTTCGCCTTCGTGTTTCTTGGTGTCGCTGGTGTTTATTTACTGTTCTGTGGCGCTGGTATGCTATTTTGAGGTTATACCCCCTCTATATATAGATTCAACTAGTGCTTAGACGGGCAATGGTTAGCGATTTGGAAAAGTCAGTAGTCTGACAAAACGGATAAAAAATGAAGAAAACAACGGTTACGAAGCTTTTACAGTTATTAGGCTATTTTAGTGCGGGTATGTTTGTTTCTGTTAGGTTTATGTCTACTGTTAAGTCAGTTGGCAGCTCCGTGTTTGTCATGCTCATCGTCATCTTCAATGGCCATTCAATCGCCTTGTCTACATACACCTTCATCGTTAGACCCTCGTCTGAGATTGAATACTCGTAAACCATGCAGGTTCTTGTGCCGATGCCATCAATATTCACGGTGGACTCATAGCTGTTTGTAAGGTCGATGTCTTCGTCTTCGAACGCAGTCATTAAGCCCATTTCTGATAGAGGAACCCATGCGCTTTCCTCGTCCTCCACAGTTTCTCCACCATATCCTCCAAGTGATGAACTCATTTGGAAGGAGGTGGAAATTAAAGCGTGTGTGTCGTTGAAGTCAACTATTTCTTGTCGTACAGTGAAATCAATGCTCATTGACAGGTCAAGCATGCTGCCAAGGTCCTCAGCAGAAATCGAAGCTGAGCCTTCGTATGTTGCGTATGCGCCCTTGAACAGCCACGCATCTTGACCCTGAGGAGTTGAAATGAAAGCGCTGACAAGCAAAGCGCAAACCACAATGGAGACAGCCACAATAGCTACCACCGCAATCAGCTTGACGCGACTTTTTGGATGTGCTGCGGTCGTTGAAGGAGAAATTCGTTCGTGTTCAGATTCCAACCTTTAACACCGCATGGGAGTACCAGAAACCGTTAATAATAGCTTGTGCACTGCAAATCTGAATTGATAAACAGGCATTAAATCTTGGCTTCTATGAGCGTTATAATCTCGAAGAATGGCAAGGCACGGTCAGCCACAAGCCGTGCGTTCAAACGGCGCTCCGCGAACCTGTGCATCGTCTCCTTCACATTCGCTAAGTTAGATTGCATTAAAAGGATCCGCCCCTTCTGCTTCAGGTGGTTTGGTGCTTTTGCAATAAAACGGTTAATTATCTGCCTGCCCGTAGCTCCTCCTGCCCATGCGCGTCCAATCCAAGAGTCCGCTTCGCCCTCTTCCGCAGGCAAGTAAGGAGCGTTAAAAAGTATCACATCAAAAGTTGCTTTTCCACTTAACCACGTAAACAAGTCGCCCTGCACAAAAGCCATCTTACCACGTACATTGTTAAGCGCTGCGTTTTCTTTTGCACAACTAACAGCGTAGGGGTTCACATCAACAGCAATGACATCCCGCGCCTTCTTAGCGGCGAGTATACCAAGGATGCCGCAGCCAGTGCCCATGTCCAGCACTCGCTCGCCTTCTTTCACATCAAGGTTTTCGGCGAAGAGAAACGAATCTTCAGCAGGCTCATACACGTTCTCCCACACACTGAAGATGTGATCGCCAAAATATACTCTATTAGGTGACGAGGGCATTAGCTAAAACTCCAAAGTCTTTGGGAGACAATTCTCTCACACGTTTATCGCAGAATGGGAAGGCACAAGCCAGCTTCTCAGCGTCTTCCTTTGACGCTTTAAGCGTACTCTTGAGAAACGGCGGAAGCGCGTTGCTGAGCTTCTTGTTGCGCTGCGTGAAGAGCCACCGCACCATCCGCCTAAAAAACGCGGCGTCCTTCACTTCGAAAGGCGCCACTTTCCAAGGCGTTAAGCGCACTATTACTGAATCAACTTCTGGCGGGGGATAGAAAAGCGATTTGGGAACAACGTCCAAAAGCTCAACTTCCGCACTGTGACAAGCGGCAACCGTCAACCACCCGTAATCCTCACTGCCCACAACCGCCACCAAGCGACCAGCAAATTCCCTCTGCAAAATCAACACGGCACACTCAACTTTTCGCTCAAACAGCCATGTCACCAAACGCGACGACAGATAATACGGCGGGATCGAAACCACTTTGTTAAACTCGGGCAACGCTGCCTTCAACAAGTCACCCTCAATTACTGTCACGTTGGTAGCGCCCCTGAGCTGTTCACGCAGCACTTCAGCGACGTGCGGGTCCTTCTCAACCGCTATTACCGCTTTGCAATTGTTCGCTAAGAAACGGGTCAGAAAACCCAACCCTGCGCCAGCGTCCAGCACCACATCCGCTTTGCCCAGTGAAGCATAATCGCTCAGCAATGGAAAAATCGAAGCTTCTACCATAAAGTTCTGTCCCAAAAGCCTGTTCGGAACAATTCGACGCTCTCGAAGCAAACGCTTCGTTTCTGAAATGCTCATCACTTACGCCTTACTGCATTCGCGTGAACAAGCGATACTTGCTGTCGCCTTCAAGCTCTTCCATAATCCGCTTCGTCACCAGCTTCACAGGATTAGGCAACTCGGTCCGCTTCTGCAAATCCTCAAAACTCTCAAACGCCCGCCTCTCGCGCTCGTTAATGAGTTGCCACATGTATTTTTTACCAATCCCTGGAACCAACTCCAACGCGTGCATACGCGGCGTAATCGCCCGCGCGGTATTAAAAAAGTTCACAAACCACTTTTCACGATTCAACACTATACGACTTATGACGCCTGGAAGCTCCGCTTTCGCAGCAGCCGTCAACTCGTCAAAGCCAATACGGCCAATAATGTACGTAACTTCCTCCCGCGCCTCTTTCCCCACGTACACACGATCATTAGGCTTAAGCAGTAACCCCTCCTTCACCAAAGCCTCTAGTAGAGTGAAAAACTCCTCGCCTACACACTGGATAAGCGCTCCCGCTCTGTAACCTGCTCTACCAGTTGGGCGAAACCCTGGTCGCCCGTGCGTCAAGAAATCTAGCACGATGGCGTACTCCTCGTAGCGCTTCTCCATACCAGTTCCTAAGTCCCTTTCTTTTATTCGCGCTTACTGCTTAAAAATTCTTAGCCGATTACGACTATTTCACAGCTCTGTTCTCATTCAAAAGCGAGATAATGGCTTCCAACTTTGCGGTTTCAATGATCTTGCGACCGCCAGCCAAGAAAACCCGCAGCTCATCCACAGTTTCAGGCATGCAATTTACAACCTGAACCGCCTCAGCCTTGTCAAGATCGAACTCTTTCACAAGCTTCTCTAAAAGCTTCTTTGCTTTCGCGGCGTCCACTTTGGAAAACTTGTTCACGTAATCCAGCGTGCGCCGCTGAAACTGATCTAAGTTCTCCTCGCCAATATCCTCCAGCACCTTCTTAACCTGCGGCAACGTAAGTCTATTTTCGCTTAACTCTCTCTTTCCCATGCTCAACTACCCTTGTACGGCTCTAAGTGTTCAGAACGAACGATTATTTCCTTCACAGCATCACCTTTAGATACGCTTACCACGTACCCTCGCCCCCGCTTCTCCACTACAGTGCCGATCTTGCCGTGAAAACGCTTATGAGGTAAACTCTTCTGAACACTTGAATCCATCTTGATGATAACCTGAGAGCCAAGCTCATACTCAATTAGCAGCTTACCAAGCTTTGGCTTACCCTTCTCCCGAGGCTTCTTCTTCAGAAGCCNNCGAGCCCNGGTATAATACCCTTTTGANCCTCTCATCCACATTTCACCTTANATAGTCATCCATAATAACGTTCAAAACGTCAAGCTTGAGGGGCTTCGCTCTGTTTCCAAGCAACTCCGAAACGTTNGGTGTTGTTCTTCCTTCATCCCCAGACACTAATTCCTTCACGTAGAGNCCGCCTTGGCAACGTATTTCCATCTCGGCCCTCTTAAGCGACACTTTCTTAACTTTAACCTTATATATGTACTTTTCTCGGGTCAAATCTGCCCTTCTATGCAAAACACGCAGAGGTGTCTGCTGCCTAACCAAAACGTTGCTCAGCTTTTCTTCCAAAAGGCGCAAGTCCTCTTCAGAAACCTCGGTCTCAAACTCGATTAGGACGCGGTATTCTTTCTGTGCGGACTCAGCCTTCTTCAATCGCCTAACAACATCCTTGTTGGTGAAGCGTAAACTGGAAACCTCAACCTTACCCGCAGCATTAGCGTTAACATCGCCTTTTAACTTCTTCAGGTCCAAAAATCGTTTCTTAGGCTTCGAAACCTCAATCACGAAAGGGCGGCCACTGCCCAGCATCCGAGCGTCAATGTCTTCTCTTCCCGAAGCGTGAAAAGCTGTTTTCTCGCCCTCCGCAGCCTCCAGCAATGGCTTCGAAACTAGCTCCTCCACCGATTCAGGATACATCTTGCCAGTTCCACCGCATTTCTCGCAGCCTTTTCCGCGGCAGCTGGAACAGAACCATTTCGACTGGGGAATATCCCTGACGAGTTTCCTGTATCGGCCAGCAACAAAGAGAGGATTAACCTGAACTCTGATATACTCCGCGAACGGGTTGACGATTACTACTATGTCGGGCTTCTTGTATTCCACGTTTTTGCCCGTCTGCTCAACTATTCCTTTGCCCAATAATCGTCCAAACTCGTGCCGGATGCTTTCACCGTAGTTTACGTTAAATGCGGCTTTAAACTCGTCTTCACGTTCTTCCACCGCGACTGGCAACTCTACGCCCACCAAAAAAGTGGTGTACTCGTAGTTAGCAATAGCTTGCAGAGCTTTTTGAGTTAAACCGTCAAGAAACTGGAACTTGCCTTCACATAAAAAACACATTTTTGATTGGTCTCTCTTGGCAATGCGCTTTTTTAGGTGATGAAGGGTTTCTTGTGCTTCGCGGGAAAAGCCGTTGGTTGCGAGAACTTTAAGTCTTTTAATGCCCTCAGCGTTTTTTGCCAAGTTGAGGGCGCTGGCTTGCAGTGTTAAGCTAAGTTTTAACGCTTTGCCTCTGTCCTTGTTTTCTATGCTGTAGCCAAGCAACGCGAACTGGCGACCGAGACAGTGATCACAGAGGGGATACTTGCTAAGCATAGTCAGCGTTTTGTCTAAAATGTCCATGAGAAGAAGCCTACCTGAACTCTGCTGGAAACCCTTTACCCATGAAAGGCAGCTTCTTTTTCCGTTTGAACATCTTTAGCATCTTGCGCATCATCGCGTACTGCTTTAGGAGNTCTTTGACNTCTCTTTCNCTTGTTCCTGAACCGCGTGCTACGCGTCTTACTCTTGAAGAGTTTAAAATTTTGGGGTTGTCTTTCTCTTCAGGTCGCATGGATTGGATTATTACGCGCCATTTTTCAAGGCGGTCTTCAGCCGTGTTCAGCATGTCCTCGGGCAGGTCGTAAGACATGCCTGGCAGCATCTTGAGGATTTTCCTGAAGGGTCCCATGCCTTTGACTGCTTCGAATTGTTCGTACATGTCTGTTAGAGTGAACTTGCCGCTGAGTATCGCCTTAGCTTTCTTTTCGGGAACTTTAATCTCGGCTTCGCGAACTTTCTCAAGAAGAGTTTCCAGATCGCCCATGCCTAGGAGGCGGCCGACGAAGCGGGAAGGGATAAAGAGTTCGATGTCTTCGGTTTTCTCGCCTGTGCCGATGAATTTTATGGGCGCGCCCGTGGCTGCAACCGCGGAAAGAGCTCCGCCGCCTCTGGCAGACCCATCTAACTTTGTGACTAAAATCGCGCCTATGGGTGTTGCTTCATGGAAGGTTTTAGCCTGAATTAGCGCTTGCTGCCCGATTGTGCCATCGATAACCATCATAACCTCGTCAGGTTTGATTTTTTTCTCAAGAGTTTTCATTTCTTTGATTAGCTCTTGCTCCTCTTTGTGGCGGCCTGCCGTGTCAACGATTATCAGGTCTTTGTCGCTGAACTGCTTTAATCCTTCGAAAACCACTTTAACTGGGTCCTTTGCCTTCAAGTCGCCATATACTGGAACGTTCAGTCGATTTGCCAGCTGTTGGAGCTGTGCGTAGGCCCCAGGGCGGTAAGTGTCCGCGCAGATCAAGGCAGGTTTCAGTCCCCTTTTATTGAAGTACCGGGCGAGTTTGGCTGCTGCCGTGGTTTTTCCAGAGCCTTGAATCCCAACGAGCATTATTATCTTCTTTTTTCCAGGTTCCATTTTGATTGGAACAGGCTTGTCGCCAACGAAGCGGGTTAATTCTTCGTAGACGACCTTTATCACATGCTCGCGTCTTGAGATGCCGGGAGGAACTTTTTCTTTTAGGGCTCTTTCCTCTATTCGTTTGGATATGCCTAGAACAAGTTGAACGTTAACATCTGCTTGGAGCAGGGCTCTTTGAATGTCACGAACGAGTTCCTTAACTGTAGCTTCGTCCACTACGGAAGCTCTGAAAACTTTTTTTAAGGCGTCGTAAAGAGAGGAACCCAATCGGTCTAGCGCCATTTGTGTCTCCAACCTTAGAACAGCGTAAGCGTCTTTAAATATATATTGCAGCTGAAAAGTGAAGCCTCAGCCCCATTAGATATCGTCACAATTCAGACGGCTCTTCATGCATCATTGGCTTCATAAACAATTGTGCCAAATCTGGGAAATAAACTTTGACGGAAAGGCTAACACTATTTTGCTCTGACGATTTTGATTCTGCCCATTATCTTCCAGTACTCGATCTCGGCGCCCACCGTAAGCTTGGCTTTCAGATCTTCCTCTTCGGGAAAAGGAGCATCAACGTACTCATATGTTTCCAAGTCCATGATTTGGACGCTGTTTGGGTTAACGGTGAACACTTGACCTGGTCTCTTGTCGATAATGGGGATTTCCGCGTTGCTGTCAACGGGCTTAACGAACTGGCGCTTTTGACCGTCGAAGACGCCGATGGCCACTATCCTTGCTTTGGCGGAACCGTGTTTTCCAGGTTTTGATTTGGTTATGTCCACTATGCGGCACGGTTCATTATCGATAATCATGTAGCCTCCCACGCGTAAACTTCCAACATCAGCTGGCTTGCTCATACACTCACCAAAGGGCTTGTTTATTCAAAGCAATTTTAAACAACACCCATATATAGATTAAGGTAACGCTATTTACCTGAGCGGTGAAAATAGTGTTCAAAAGTGTGGGATTAGTCGCCCGTTACGACAAGAAACATGCAATTAAGCTCGCAGAAGAATTGGCAGAGTATCTTAAAACCAAAGGTTTGAAAGTTTACATAGAAGATACTCTCGCGGGAAAAATGAACACCCAAGGAAAACTTGTCCCGCTTGCGAACATGAAAACGGATTTCATAATAACAATAGGCGGAGACGGCACCATACTGAGAACCTGCATTGCAGTACCTAAACCTGAACCGCCAATATTAGCCATTAACATGGGCGTGCGGGGATTTCTAACCGAAGTAGAACCGAAAGATGCATGCGCAGCCGTGGAAAAATGCCTAAACGGCGAGTACAAGATTGAAAAATGCGCCAAGCTTGCGGTATCCACGGGCGGGGAAGCAGCGCCTGACGCTTTAAACGATGTTGTTATTTCTACTGGAGAACCCTCAAAAATACTTTACACACAAATATTCAAAGACGAAAAGCCGATTCTTAAGTGCCAAGCAGACGGGCTGATAGTGTCCACGCAGACGGGTTCCACTGGCTATTCGCTCTCGGCAGGGGGGCCAGTTTTAGATAAGGAAGTAGACGCGTTCGTTCTAACCCCCATTTGTTCCCTAACAGTGTTCCGCTCAATTGTCTTTCCAGCGGACTCCAAAGTCACGATCAAGGCCATCAGACCAAAAAAGGTGCTTGCCTTAATTGATGGAAACTACCGCCGACTTGTAACGGCAAAAGATCCTACGTTGACAGTTACGCGCTCCAAAAACGTGACTTCCTTCATCAGGTTTAAGGACGATTTCTATAACAGATTGCGAAGCCGGTTGCTGTTTAAAGGAATGGGATGAAAAATCCAGAGAAACAATCCATGCAAACGAGTCATGGTGCTAGATACCTCCGCCTTTTTAGCAGGATTTGATCCTTTTTCCGTAAGTGAAGATCAGGCTACGGTGCCCAAAGTCGAAGAGGAGCTGAGAAATAGCTCAATGGCAGGGGTACGGTTCAAAACAGCAGTGGAAAACGGAAGACTAAAAGTTAAGGCGCCTTCCGAAGACTTCTGGAACAGGGTGAAAGCTTCCGCGAACAGGGTTGGCGACTCGTTTTTCCTGTCAGAAACCGATATGCAAATCTTGGCTTTAGCTTTGGAACTTAAGGCAGCAGGCTGCACCCCTAAAATCGTGACAGATGACTATTCAATACAGAACGTTGCCACCCAGATGGAGATAGAGTTTGTGTCTCTTGCAACGTTTGGCATTCGTCGTCTTCTGGAGTGGGTTAGATACTGTCCAGCTTGCCGCAGAGAATATCCAGCTGATTACAATTCCACGAAATGTGCAGTCTGTGGGACGGCGCTGAAAAGGAAGCCTCGAAGAACAGCTAAAAACCTAAAAGGCACAAGTTAAGAAAACAGAAAGAGGGAATACGATATGGAGCCACAGGAGAAAAAGGCAACCTATTTCAGAACGGCGGGCGCGCAAAACACAAAGGCGCTCTTAAAAATCGTTAAAGAATACGTCAACAAAGAAAATATCGAGAACATAATTGTCGCCACAAACACGGGTGAAACAGGAGCGGAAGCCGCCAAAGCCTTCAAAGGCAAAAACGTCATAGTGGTAACGCACTGCTACGGATTTCAGGCACCAGGAAAATTCGAGTTAAAAGAGGAGTACAAAAAAGAAGTTTTGGCTAATGGAGCGAAAATTCATACGGCGACCCATGCCTTGAGTAGCGCGGAGAGAGCGATCCGGAAAAAATTCGGTACACTGGAACCGCTGGAGCTAATCGCTAACACGCTTAGAGTCATGGGGGAAGGAACAAAAGTATGCGTGGAAATAACGCTGATGGCTGCAGACGCTGGATTGATCCCCGCCGATAAAGACGTTGTTGCGGTTGCAGGAACTGGAAAAGGCGCGGACACGGCGCTGCGAATTAAACCCGCTAACGCCGCAAGATTCTTCGATCTGAGAGTAAGAGAAGTAATAGCTAAACCAAGCGATTTCTAATGTGCCGCCAATACCTCATGAATTAAGGCGGAATGAAACTTGCATCTTTTTTCACGAGGTCTCTGGCTTTGGGACCAAGTGAAGACAGCTATTTTTGGATAACCACTCGTTCTGCCCTACTCCAGAGAAAGCGACAGGGCAAATACGCAGTATTAACCTTCACGTAAAAAATAAGGCAATGGGTTTTGGCTTACAAAAGTGCCAGAAACAATATTAAAATCAGCCCTTCAAGCGTAAAAATTGGAACGACTATCTGCTTCGCCCTTTGAAGAGCCTTATCAACAAGCATCGACAATGATTCTAGTCGAGCTTTTCCGATTACTCTGACTTTAGGCACGACCATGCGCAGGCATCCAGCTTTACAGTGTTCCAAGTGTGCTGCCGCCGTTTTTGCGGCTTCCTGAATGTAACTGATCAGCGTTTCATGGTTCATGACTTCGCCGACAGGGTGGTAACCACGGCGTCCCAAGACTACGGCGCTTACTGCATGCGTGTCGGTTGTAAAAACTTCGCTTGCGTGAAAACCTGTGGCCTTAAGAGCAGAAAGGATTTCTTCGCGCAACCCAGAAATCATGTTATTTCCGTCAATAACTACGTAGGCGGTTTTCTGCTCAGCGACCTTCACCACGACTGCAGTGATTCCGCCTGGTCCCATACCGTCTTTCAAACCAAACTCCTTAGGGAAAACAGTGGCAGCGCCAACCTCAAACGGGTAAGAGGGCAGAGAAACAGCTTTTTCAAGGCATTTGGAAGCCACCGCGCGCAACGTTTCTAAAGAAGCCTCTATATCAACCGTGTCATCGATACTGTTATGGGCATTGACTACTACACTGCAGTTAAGTCCATGTTTTTCTGCCTCTTCAAGAATTATGCGACCTAACTGTTGCGGAAGGTCTTCGGTGGTTTTTGGGGCAAGCGTGAAAGAAAGAAAGACGGTTTTGCCAAAAACTTGGCATGAAGCAGTTGCGAAGCCATCGGTGACTTTAACGAAGGGCGTTGCCTTATTAGCAGAAGAAGCGAATTTCGCAGCGTTAATAACATGATTTATTATCTTCTGATTCTGGGCTTGCGAGGCTAAGTCAAGCTCATGACCGAGAATCCCCAGAGGAACACAAGTGTCACAGCCAAACTCTTTTTCAAACTCGCGTTTGAGCATAGATGGCAGAAGACTGCTGCCAATATTCTTAAAGGGACCTGGGTGAACAAGAGGAACTATAATCGCGGCCTTAGGCTTATAAGAATCAAACTTCAAAAGGGTAACTTCAACATCCTCATTTTCACCCAGTTTTTCGAGAAATTCTTCGAAGGGGGCGTTGAGACCCGCCACCCAGTTGAGCATGAACGCTCTGAAAAGGGGCATAGAAGGTACGCCATACGTGCGCCGCCCCAAACGATCTATGAGAAAAACAAATAAGAAAGCAGAAGCGCAGCCAACTATGGGGGAAATAACCAAAAAAGGCAGAACTTGGAGAGGAATGGCACTATCGAGACTATTCCAAAAAACCACAAACACGGCTATACAAAGGAAAGGCTGAAGCAAAGAAGACACCAAACGCCGCAAGATTCCCACAGATGACGTTGAAATAAACACAACAGCGCGAAAAGTCAGCACGGCGGCAAAGCCCAAAAGGCAAAGGTTAACCCACCACCACAAATCGAACACAGCGCTGAAGACAACCCCGAGAATGATGAAAAACAGCCAGAGAATCCAGCNGTAGAGGGAAAGCGCCACTGTTCTTCTCAAAACATAGATNGGGTCATTTCCAAAAACAATTTTGCTCGTTACGTAATCGAANAGGAGGGTCGTAGCGAAAAGGGAAACGCCGAAAAAGAGGCTACTGATTAATCCTTCAACCGAAAGGAAAAGGGCAAAAGTAGAAAGCCCCACCACGCCCATGCAGAGCCCCGCTATCGCGCCGACGGCTTTTCGGGATGATGGAAGAAAAAACATGGAAGAGTAATGCTTCAATGCGCTATTCATGGAATGATTCAGTGAATCCTCAGTCGCCATGTCCACCATCTCAATTTGGGTTCCTAATGAACTTGAAATGCTTATTAAAGTCTAGCCAAGTTAGGGAATTTTTCTTTGTGACTGTTAAAACAGGTTCGTCTATAACCTGATGGAAGGGGTGTGCACTTTTTAACATGAAACAATCAAAAAACAAAACAAGCCATAATGCTACTCTAACACGTGTGCCATGGATTTAACATCCAGTAGAAAGGGCAATTGCTTTATCTTTGAAGCACTGATTATAGTGATTCTGCGAAGTTAAGTCTATGCCAGAGCAAGAATTGCCTCCTTCCATATTTCTGATGCTCGAAAGAAACTTGGGCAAGAAAATCCGGGTCATTCTGGATCCAGCTTACGGTTTTGAAGGCACTCTAGTTGCTGTGACTCATGAACCCTCTGGAATCTGGCTTTCAGACGCTGAAGCTGTTGTTTTAAGATCAACGATTGCTCAGCCTATACCTCAAGTTGCAAGCCGAGAAGAAAGAAGCGAGTTATTCCTCCATCTTGATTCAGTTCAAAGAATAGAAGTCTTGCATTCTCCACGACGGTAAAAGACACCTAAAACAGCCTTAGGCGGCGGGGAAAAACACTTGGGCTAGAACAGAGATTATTATTAGAGCTACCGCAAACACCACGAGAAGCTCTGGCCTAACCTTAATGCCTTCGGTTTCTTCCTCGAAAAATCGCAGTAGTCCTGCGCTCGCCGCTGGCATTGGGCCGCTTTCTTTCTTTTTCTTACTCATCTCAGTTTACCCGGTTTTGTTAATCGAAGAGATGCAAGTCTATAATTTTTTCTGCATTATTAATGTTGCGCATTCTTCCGAAAATCTTTGATTGAGTAAAAAGAGCGGCATTTGAGAAATCGTTTGTTACGACAGCACGTCGAAGTTTTAAACTTTGGAAGAGCATAAACAATATAGCTAAAACTGGTGAGCAACATGCACATACACGAGTTCCAAGAAATGATGCACCGCTTATACTTTCACAGAGATTCTGAACGCGGGGTAAAAGGAACATACGAGTGGCTTGTGGACGAACTCAGAGAATTAGGAGAAGCTCTTAAAGGAAATAACAGAGAAGCGACTGAAAAAGAGTTTGCAGATGTCATTGCAGGGCTCGCGTCGCTTGCTAACATAACAGGAATTGATCTTGAACGAGCCGCCGTTGACAAGTACAGTCACAAATGCCCAAAATGCCAACAGTCACCATGCCAATGCACTTTCTAACTGACCAGACGTTTCTGCCCTAAGCCTGTCAACACCCAAAAATACGGTCGCTTGCCTTTTCGCTTAACTATTCCTTCTTTTTCGAGGAGCCGCAAATGATGCATTACAACGCTATATGACAGCGATTTTTCCTTTACTATGGCTGCTGCATCAGAGGACCGCTTTTCTAAAGCATTCAGTATTTTAGTTCTGGTTTTGAGCCCCCTTTTTACGTTTTTCACATGCTCCAAGTAGGCGTTAGGATGAAAACTTTTGATACTGTTTCACCAGATGATAGATTGTCGTTTGTGTTGAAAAGCTTTTTAGTCTTAAGCAAAGTCTGCAAGGCTAACTTGTTTTGGCTTTTTATTATCGAACATGGATGTAATTTCGTCTTTTATCAAGGCAATTCGCTGAGCGTAATAATTTGGTAACCCATACTTATCAATCAACTGTTGAGCGGCTTCAAGATACTTTTCTATACCGCCGCGATAAACCGTCAGAGTTAAGGAACCACCACAGAAGGAGCACTTGCCACGCAGAGGCAAACGGCGAAAACGCTTGTTACATGATTTGCACCTAAAACCCTGAGTTGAGAAAGCGCGCAAGTTGCCAGCAATGTCTCGAAGGAAATGGGTTGTCAACACCTTTAAAGCGACATGCTTCACATCCACAGCGTCAATTTTTTCCCCTAACTCCAGTTGCATGTTTAATTTTTCAAGCATCGACTTAAACTGCTTGTAAGAGCTGACGGGATTGCCAATGTTTATGTTTGAAACAGGCGTGGTAAATTTGAACCCTTCAAACTGCCCGTCAGTTCCAAGCCTGTGGCTGACAAGGTCCATAATAGAGCTGACCTGTTTAGCCTCGACTCTTTCAAAAGTCTTTTCATAAAATTCAAGAGGGTACGCTCCATCAACGTCAAAATCATGGGCTTGCCGCTGCACTTCCTGAGTGTTCACAAAAGGAATCAGCAGCAAAGGAGCATCCATAATTCCGCCTATCTGCGCTGGCAGGTACCTGCGGGAAAAATTCAGAAGCGTGTCCAACGCCAGCATAACAGTGTCCTCATCGCCGTCGCAGTCTCGCCGTTTGGCTGAATGCCAGATAGGATGGGCGTAGCAAACGTTGAGATCAGTAAATCCGACGATGCGACCTAAGATGCTGACGCAAGTGTGGGGAGCCAAGCCCATAATCAGGTGGCCAACGAGGTCATCGGGGCTTTTGCTGTTGTAGTAACTTGGAAGTTTGTAGACTTTGGCTAGGAGTTCGTCTATGAAGTTTGCGAGTTGCACGAAGTACTCTGCTGCTTTCCGTGGGATGACTACATCTTGAATTTTAAGTTCACATATCTGGTCAGGATCAGTCAAGGATGCACCGCATGCGTCGTAGGAGTAACCGAGTTGCCTAAGCTTTTCAACTGTCACTCCGACTTCAGCGGGCTTAAAATGCGTTAGGGGTGCATTAGTGGCGTCGAATCGAATTGTTCCATCCTTGTAAACTGATAAATCGTGCTTTGCCCGCAAAACACCCTTTTCGATAATTTCAGGGGTCTTATCCTCATTGGTTAAACCTTTAACGCCCTTCAAGATTTTTGGAGCAGAAACACTGAGCGAGCGGCACGCATCTTCTAGCAAGTCCTTAAAGTTAACTGCCTGCCTCTGGTACGCCACAGCACTGGCTTTGCAAGTTGGGCAGCCGTTATCCTTCAAAGTCCTACCACAACGCGGGCAACTCTTCTCAGCGATTGTTTCGCATCCACAAGCAGCGCACTTCACCTTGAAAGTAAAAGTCTTGCAGTTGGGACACTTACGCTTGACAACATCAACGAAGACAGGGCCCTTTTTTGCCGCTTCCACAAGGTCTCTATGGGAACCCCCAGCTAAGCTTACTGGAAAAAGAACGTGAACCAGAGGCTTCATCTCCCGCCTCTTCGCCTTTTCAGGCCGTCCCATACGCGCACCCACAAACGTAGGCGCCTTCTCCTTGATTTCAACGCCAGAAAGCGAACTAATCGCCTTCAACACGGATTCCGCCTGGCTGTCTTCCACTATTCGAGAAGTGTCATAGCCAAGACAGAAAGCAAAGGCGCATGCATCGTCTCCTTCCAAGGTGATCTTGCCGTCTAGAAGCCTGTGCGGCGCAAAGATTTTTCGTAAAGCCTGAGCCACGTTCGGTTCCATTGCTCCAACAATCTTGCAAACAGTACCAGCCTCAAGCGATACTTCGGAGCCTGACAACCACTTTCGCAACAGCTCAACCTCTTGAATTGACGACAGGTTCGACCAGAAAAACGTGCAATTCGGATGCAGAGGCACCTTAAAGTGCATGGACAGCAATATGGCTTCTTTAGCAGTAGGCTTGCTGTAAAAGGGGGTCTCCAAAAAAGCGTTCAATTTTCCCTCCGAAATCTTGACGGCTTCAGCGGCCTTGGTCATATTTCCGCCGAATCTTTCCGTGAAAGTCTTCTTTAAGTCTTTAGCCCACCATTCTTCAACATACCCCGAAGGAGAAAGGGCTTTGCTGGTGTAAAGGAAATCGCCGAAACTGATCAGGATGTCGCCTAAAAACAGAATTTTCTCAATTCTATCCTTTATGCGCTTAAAGTTTTCAAGGGAAACACGAACCACTGAACCGTCCTTCAATAAAACAACAGGGGGTTCAAGAACGTCCACTGGCACTACGACACCGCCTTTTCCAGGGAGCTCTAGGCGCATTTGCGTGCCAGCAGCGAGAAAACGTTCCACCACAAGCATTGTGGCTGGGTGAATTCCCACAGCTGAAAGCCCTGTATTTCGCGACCGGCCATACCTAAGCCTGAAGCCCCCGCGTCTGGATGGGAAGGAGAAAATGGGACGTCCAGCGATTACGTCGTCCATGAATCCAGCAGACTTCTTTTCTGATTTCTTGCGAAATTCTCTAAGCCAATCCCAACCTTGAAAGCCAAGCTTTTCTATAATGGTTAGAACTTTGGGAGCGCGACCTACAACGCCGTCGTTGACGACGCGCAAGGCTCCGCCTCGTACACGGTTGGTCTCTATCCTTTCAAGATTTCTGAAGGAAGAAACTTCTATTGGATCAGATTCTGTGCCAGTGACCTCGACGGGAAGCCAGTCAAACGCTTTTTTTAACTCTTCATCCGAAACATGATATTGAAAGCGCCCCACTGAGCGTTCATATAATCTTAGTTCCTCAAGGAAGCGGGAGATTTCTTCTGCCGTGGGTTTGTATCGGTCAAGTCCCAGCAGGCGGCGCACAAAATCTCCAACAACAAGAGTTAACGCTTGGTCTGTTCCTCCAGCAGCTCTTATCGGCCCTGCAAAGTATATGGCGAGGTACCTAGTTCGATCATAGTTGGTCTTTATTTTTACTTGAGCCACTCCTTGTATTGGCGCTGCGGTGAGACCCTCAGTGAATATTGCGAGGGCAGTGCGTATAGCTTGTTCCGCCGCGGCTTCTGGTTCCATGTGCCCGAATTTGCCGTAAACAATTTCTTCGGCAACTTTAAAGGCTATTTCTTCCCGTTGCAGTTTCGCGCTTAATTCGCGGATGCTGACCGCCACCTCTTTTGGTCCTACAAGCCCCTCTACGAGATCAGCTATGTCTTTTGCAATGATACATTCGGTCTTCAACGACGGGTCAAGCCCGCTTGACCTGGCGCTCTCACTTATGGCGTACAATTGCTTGAGCTGGTTCTCCATCGTTTCGACGTAATTTTGATAGCCAGTGCTCATTTTGCTGTTCAAGTAGCGGTTCCCCCAAACATTGTTAACAACGCCTTTATTTTGGCTTTCTAACATAAAAATCGAAAAAGTCCTCTAGCAAAAAAGCCACTTCGGCGGATTCAACTCAAAAAGTGCAAGCGGTCAGGGCTTAGTTCCTTTAATGCCATCAATTATTTCAGAAACTGTTTGTTTAGCATTAGTGCTTTCGGTGACGTTCCCAGTGACTATGATGTCTGCTCCTGCTGAGGCTGCGGCTAACGCTTGCTCCTTAGTTCTTATTCCGCCACCCACTATAAGGGGAATGTCGATGAAATGTTTGACCATTCGGATCATTTCTGGCGGCACAGGGTTCTTCGCCCCAGAGCCGCCTTCAAGATAAATGAAGTGCATGCCAAGGTACTGCCCAGCAAGCGCGTGGGCAGCTGCGAGTTCTGGTTTGTTGTACGGCACGGGGATGGCTTTGCCAACAACGCCAGCGGTGCCGCCTTCGCCTACTATTATGTACCCCATAGAAATCGGTTCTAAACCATACTTTTTTACTAAAGGAGCGCCTAAAATTTGAGCGCCTATCAGGAAGTAAGGGTCTACAGAGTTCAGGAGAGACATGAACCATATGGCGTCTGCGTAACGGCTTATTCCCGTTATATTGTTCGGAAAAAGAATTATTGGAATCTTGATGGCACGTTTAATGGCTTTGACCACGCCATCAAGGTGAGCCTGCGAAACAAAAGTTGAGCCNCCAATCATAATGGCGGAAGTTCCGCTGGCTTTAGAGTTTTCAGCAACTCGTGCCGCTTGTGGGGGCGTTATTTTTTCAGGGTCTACAAGGGTTATGTGAANCGAGCCCTCCGCCTTGATTTTTTCGTGGAGGTATTTTTCAACACGCCCAACCATACTTAAAACCCTCCTGGNTAAGCATTATTAGCGTTTGTTATAGATGTTCTTTTTGAAGGGCTATAGACTCTGTCGGTGAGCATGCAGTAAACGTCAACTTCACCTTGAGCAGGCTTAACTTGAAATTCTTCCTGAAAGCCACAGCTGCTGCAACCCGCCATAGCGCGACCTTCTTCTCTGAAAATTTCAACTCGGACAGTTTCTTTTCCGCATTTAGGGCAAGAGAAGAACTTGGGCAAACGCTTCTTAGGGATGCGAACTACTTTTTTCCTTCTTCGCCCCATTACAACAGCCTTCTGCATCGCAGGTTTATGCTCCTTAATATTTATGCTTGCCCTTAAATACTTGCCTACGACCATAGAAAAGCAGGGATGGGATGCACAATTGAAATTGACTCCTTCTGTCCTAAAACTGGACTTGTCTGAAGTTGAGAAGAGAATCAGGCGTTTCATCAAAGAGTACGTCGAGAACGCGGGAGCAGACGGCATAGTTCTCGGCCTGTCCGGCGGAATCGATAGCAACACAGTAGCCGCACTTTCTAGCCTCTCAATTGGAGGAGACCGTGTGCTAGGGCTTATGCTCCCAGAAAAGGAAACGCACAACTCCAAAGACATTGATGACGCAAAGTTTGTTGCAGCAAAATTCGGTTTGAAAACTCAAATATGTGACATCACACCTGTTTTGGAAAGCTTTTACAAGGCAATACCCATATTTGACCAAGCAGACAAACTTTGCAAAGGCAACATAAAAGCAAGAACCAGAATGATTTACCTATACTACTACGCTAATAAACTTAACAGAATAGTTTGCGGAAGCTCGGACAAGTCAGAAACCATGATGGGATACTTCACCAAGTGGGGAGACGCCGCCGCAGACATATCACCAATAATGGACTTGTACAAAACTCAAGTTCGCAAGCTCGCCGAGCACTTAGGCATTCCTCCTGAGCTTGCATCAAAACCATCCACGCCCGCCCTTTGGCCCAACCAACTTGCGGAAATAGAACTCGGCATCAAATACGAAACGCTTGACCTCATCCTTTACGGGCTTGAACGGTTCATGACTACAGAAGAAATAGCCCAGCAGCTAAGCGTTGAAAAGGCGCTTATTGAAGAAGTGAAAAGCAGATGGCTCGCAACAGAACACAAAAGGCGGATGCCGCTGGCGGCAAAAATCGAATACAGAACAGTAGGCGCTGATTTTAGGCTTCCGCGGCACACATATTGAAATTAAGAAGGTAAAAAAGCAATGAAAGAAAAAATCAAGTTAGCCCTTGCGCAGATAAGCACCAAACGCGAAAACAAGAAAGAAAACCTGCAAAAAATAGAGAAATTCACCATAAAAGCTAAAGAACAAGCAGCTGACCTTGTGATTTTTCCAGAACTTTCATTGACTGGCTACGTGGTGAGAGATCAAATTTACGAATTGGCTGAAACGATACCTGGACCATCAACCAAAAGAATAGAAGCCTTGGCAACGAAAACAGGAATGCACATAATTTTCGGCATGCCTGAATTAAGCGAAAAAACGAAAGCTACAATATTCAACACGGCTGTCTTTGTAGGACCAAAAGGGGTCATCGGGAAATACCGCAAAATGTACCTTCCTACTCACAGTGTCTTCGAAGAGAAAAGATATTTCCGCCCCGGCTATCAGACAGCCGCATTTGACACGAAACTGGGAAAGATAGGACTATGTATATGCTATGACCTTTTCTTCCCAGAAGTGTGCCGCCTTACACGATTGAAAGGCACTGAATTGATAGTGGCTATATCGGCTTCGCCCGCTATTCGCAGAAGTTACTTCGAGATTTTGACAGCAGCGAGAGCTTTGGAAAACACAGTCTTCCTTGCTTATGTTAACCTGGTAGGCGTGGAGGATGGACTGCAATTTTGGGGAGGAAGCAGACTGGTAAGCCCAACAGGGGACGTTCTTGCAAAAGCAAAGAATGATGAAGAAGCTTTTGTCACCTGCGAAGTTGATTACAGCGACATAAGACCTGTGGAAACTTTTATACCTACCCTTAGAGACCTACGCCCAGAACTTTTTGACGAACTAAAAAAACATGCAGAACTGTTCTAAACGTCGTTGAGCGGCATCTCTTTTGTATGCGGTCTTAAAGAAACGCAAGCATGCACTATCTCTTCATAAATCACAGTTGCATCACGTTCGGTCGTGATATCAAAGAATTAAGGAGAAATCACACGTGATTCCCCTGTGACAAGTGATGTCACACCTCATAATAGCCCAACAGCGCTTTCCACTAACATAGAACAAAGATTACTTGAACTTGCCGTAAGAGGTGTGCCTTGAGAAAATTAACGGAAGGCCTAAAAACATTGTAGCTCAGAGTTTTACCTACTCTTATCTGGATAAGGGCAATAAAGCTTCAGGGCAAATAGGAGGTAAAAATGTGAAGTCTTGCAGAACAAGCGGCATTGAGTATTGCTTTCACCATAAAATTTTAGGCAGATGGCGCGCTGTGGAAAAACGGCATTCTTTAGGACCGTTGGGAAATAAAGGCTTAATTTTAGCTTAAAACTTGAAATAGTGATATTTCAAAAGGTTTTAACTCGTTTTAGACTTTCTAAAAGGGTTATTTTGCGCAGAAATAGTGGTTACGGGTCATAGTTAGCGGAGCAAAAGCGCCTCCAATAAATTTAAAAGTTGAGCCAGTATACAAAAGCGTATTCATTTGAGAATATGCAGGAGAAGTTACTTTGAAACTAAAAGAAAGCGTTCAAGCATGGTTAAATGGGGCTTTAAACGACCCTATTGTAAAAATTCTCTCCAAAAACAGCCAATTAACAAAAACGCAACTCGAAACACTGCTTATAGACATTTTAGCCGAAAATATATCAGGTAAACAATTAAAATACGATGAAAAAGCCAGATTAAGGCTAACAAAGGCAAAAATAAGCCGCGGATCCTTTAATAGGACGTTAAAACAGTCTAAAGAAAACGTCATAAAATCGATATACACCGTATTGCTGTTAGGGTATTTAGGCGTCTTCGAAAGCACAACTCTTGACCCCTACCTCGAAATAGCTAACAAACTAAATGAGTATGTTGAAGCACACAAAGACATACCAGACAAGGGCGAAGAACTGAAAGACCATCTAAAAGTCATAGAAATCATACGGGAAGAGCTAGAAACAAGCCTAAAACGGCTTTCTACACCATCAGAAGGCTTAGTGTGACATCACAAATCACACTCACTAAGCACAACGTTTTTTGCTGAAAAACATGACTGCGAACAACGCATGTTAATAGGGTTAAATTGAAAAAGAAGTCATAAAATTGGAGATTTTTACAGCATGTGTGCAGTAAGCCAAACACGGCATTAACTGTGATCTGTGACGTCATAAGGGACCGTTACATGATACCACCGCAAAACTTAAATTTTCCATGGAAAACTGTGATATGTGATGCAACAGTTTAAATCACGTGTAAATCACAGAAGTGAATGGTGTGATTGAGATTCTGCTAGTGCTTATAGGCGTTTTACTTGCCGCAACCATAGGTGCCTCAGTTGAGTATTACAGGCAGATTCGGAAGACTCAAAAAGAGTACGAGAAAGCTAGAGAAGCCTTGGAAGACATTGTACTGAGTTTTAATCGTGAACTAAAACGGGAAGCCGACAGGCTGGAGTTGGTTGCGTATAAGGCAGAGGGAAACGCAGCTAAGGCGGATACAAGCATTAAGAGGGTAGAGAGCATCGAAAAGAAGATCGCGCCTCTTGAGAGCAAACTGAGAGCAAACTCTGAAAATGCCGCAACCATTCTATCAAAGATAGCAGAGGTTGACACGAAAACTCGTAACATCGAAGCAGTACATCAAACGCTGAAAACGAAAATCACAGAAGTTGAAGAGCAAGTGCAAAAATTATCCGCAGTGCCGGAAATAAAGTTTGAGCCAGTTATACCAATAAGAAGGGACAAAGCCATGGCTGCATTAACGGACACGGAAGTGACCGTTTTGGAAATGCTCTCAGCGGAAGGGTCAAAGACCGCTCCTGAGATTAAGGACAGAGTGCGGCTTAGCAGAGAACATACAGCAAGACTCATGAAGAAACTCTACGAAAAAGGCTATCTCGAAAGAGAAACGGGTAAAATCCCGTTCAGGTACAGCGTCAAAAAGGAAATGGAAAAACTTTTAAGAAAAGCAGAAAGCGAGCAGGTGTAATTATTCCAAGGAAAATTTTTCTTGCCCGCTTAATTGTTTGAGGCGTGAATCCATATCTGAAAGCGGGGGAGAAGCAGGAAGGCCATAGTCCACTTTGCCTCGTTTCTCTAGATAATCGGGGTAATGGGTAACCTTTATTGGAACCGCAAATTTGATTTTTGGCTCGGATATGAGCAAGGCTTCGCCTACGTCAAGCATCTTTATCTCCGTCTCACTGTATTCCATGTACGGTGTGTTATCGGTTAAGTACTGCCTGTCCCTTTTTAGTTCTGTTTTCATAATAACCTTAGTCCACAATTCAGCAAAGACGTCAAAAGTAATTCTAGAGGGCCTCGGCGTCACGGCGTTAAGGCCCACCCGGTACTTCCGATACGTAAGGGCGACGTCCCGAAAATATTGTTCTCGGTTTATTCGGGTCAAGAAACTCATGAGCTTCTTCAAGGGTTATGAGCAGAGTAGGAAGCTTCCCCCAATCCTCGTAGTTTTCTTCCCACATTCGCTTGTAATGTTGCGCCACGGCTGAAGCGGTTAGACAGACTATCCTAATTTGATCGTCTGAACTTATTCCTGATATGTCTACAAGGCAAGTTATCCCATTGCAAATGTTTTGGGTGACATTTTCGATAAAGTCAAAGTCAGAGGCGGGGAACATGTCATGAGATAGCGAGGCTAGCTTAAGCATTAACGCTTCAATCACCTGCCTGTTTTTGTATCCAGTGAGAGTCCCGATTTCCTTAGATCCTTGTAAGCTATAGATTTCGCGAGCTTTCTCAATCCACAGTGCGCCTAAGGTTCTATAAAGCTTCCAAGCAAGTCTTAGTTGTGGAAGACCAATATCGGGAAAGAGTATAGTTAGTTTCTTTGGAGTAATCGTATACAAACCCACGGCAAGTTTTCTATTTTTAGCGGAATAATACTGAATCTTGGTGTGAAATAACGGATGATCCTTCAAACCTCTTTGGGGGCGTATCCCCTTTCCTTCAAGGAGCTGNCCNGCGAAATCGAAGATAAGAGCGGCGGTCTTAGGGCTATTGTCAATTAGATGCGCATTCAAAATTAGCTCGGTATTTGTTTTTCCTGAACCAGTCATGCCGAACATGCCCATCATTAGAGGTATCGCTTCAATGTTTATACCCACTGACCCTAATACTTGGTCGCCTGATCGCAAGCACCCGACTTCGAGTTCTCCTGAAAGTTTAAGAATCGAGCAGTCCTCTTCACTTGTCGTAAAGACTTTATCTCTATAGTTTGGATTAAATGTAGGAGAGCGTGCTCTGCCAGCTCTTCTTTCAAGAAAAAGCACCCCGTCAACGCTTCTGTAAGCAGAATAGGGACCGAATGCTTCCTTGCCCTCAGCCTCTCGTAACTGCTCAATGATCTCAAGGGTTGAGCTACTTTCAGAGTTGACAACGCGTGCATAGAAGCTTCTTTCACCCGACTCTATACGCACTATCTGTCCAAAAGATAAAGTTACATCTTTATTGACTAGAAAGGAGACGGAGTCTCCCTTTGTTCCACACACAAAACCTATTGGATTAGATTTGCTCATTCCACCGCTCCCGCTCAAAAGCGCGTTTTACACCGTGAATTGCATCAGCAAAGCTGCAAGAACGCTCTTCTCTTCGCAAGNTTTCAAGTAAATCANCACCTCTCAGTTTCTCCTCNATACGATCATGATAAGAAAGCAGCATGGAATCAGAGGGTGCAGAAAATTCATGCGCCAAATAAAGGCTAATTGGATAACCAATACACCTTGGATCTTCAGAAATACACGTCAAAGGTGAAAGCAGTTCACTTATCTCTTGATGAGTAAGGTAATCCATGACATCACAACGGAAAACATGAAGACTTTCTTTGCACAATTTCACAATTGCAATGTCTCCGTATAAGCTTTTATCTTTGTCAGCTTTTCTAACAGGATGATAAACCCAGGGGTCACGAGGCGTCATCATCTGCACCGTGGCCACGAAATCCCTTCCTTTCTCATCGTGCAGTGAAGGTGAGTTTTTGCTTATGGCAAGAAGAGGTAATTCATCTTTTTCACATTGTTCATATAAGGAGACGCGAAATTTCCTTTCGCCGCCAAAATATCCCCCACCGTCAAGCAATAGGTAGTTACTACGAGGATCCGTATGCTCGTAGTATAAGAGTTCGTTTTTGTTATTCAAAAGTTTCAGAGCCATCTGGCTTTCGAGCTCTATCCTTATGTCAGTGAGGAAGTTACTACGAGTACGGGCGTCCCCAACGACCGTGCAAACGCTTTCCTTAAAACCCCAATCAACAACGCGTTTTTTTACTATAGCGTACGCGGGACGCATAAGATAGATCCCCCAGTTGTTGGCTCTTTTTAGCGTTCGCGTAGAACAATCAACAGCTATGAAACTTCCAGCGAAGTCACCTAAGGTCCGTAGAGGTTTTATTAAGGAAGGGTCTGGTTTAACCGATATCATTGGTTCTTCTCTTACTTCGGCGCCGCCAGCAACTCTACCTTTGTCGACGTAACATTTGAGCTTCTTTTCCATTTCGGCGAAATCTGCTTCGAGAGTGTGCTCCATCTATGGTCGCCCTAATGCAATGCCAGAAGATTAATCTTAGAAATGTAAAACGCAGTTTTATGTTTTGTGTGAGTAGAGGAATTTGGAAAGCGAGGGCAAATTAGTTATTCGAAAGTTTCCTTATTAACGCTATTTCAGCTGCTGTTTTATTGTGGCTTGAGAGATGTTCGGTGCAACTTTATACTTCAAGTTATTTGACCCTCCAGTTCTCAAAAGCAGTCCTCTATTTGCCATTCTCGCAAGGTAAGTCGAAACTGTACTAAGGCCTATTGGTTCCTTAAGTTCCTGTTCATAAACGGACTGAATGTCCTTTGAAGAAAACCAAATCAGCGGAAAGCTTTTCTTAATAACTAAACGAACCTTTTCGAATCGTGAAAGATTATTACTTGCCAAGGAGCTACCAGCTCCAGAAGTTGCGCCTTCGCCTGGCATACCACCTAACAGTTCTACGAGATCCAATAGGCGGAGAGCTTTATCTCGAGTAATTTGGCCCTCGAAGGCTATAGTATATCGATTGCCTTCACTATCGAACAACTCTACGCGCATTTTTCGAGCGGGCATAAAGGGGTGCACCTTAGGTGATGTTCACAAGCTTTACACTTCACAACTTATAGCTGTTATGGTGAAAGAA
>JGI2173J19968_10000076_pt1 | contig 30677 bp, 28 predicted proteins | sample DeeMarSWOR136_30_FD_19968 | JGI IMG/M metagenome (IMG submission 19968) | reverse complement strand
CAAAGAAGGATAAACAAGAATATCAACAGTTATTCCGCGATGCCGGTTGGGAGTATATTGGCGAGATGTCGGCTTGGCAATACTTCCGCAAGGAAGTTAAAGAAGAAGAGTCCCTAGAAATCTTTACTGATGTTGAGTCGAAAATAGCTAAGTACAAAAGAGTATTAACTTTCTTATGGTTTTTCTGGATTGCATTGATTGTGGTCTTTCCTGTGAGAGACATATGGATGGATAATCCCTATCCATGGTGGGGTGTTATTCAAGTGTTCGCTCTTTTAATATGGCTGTTTTTCACGTATAACATCATCAGACTCACACTAAGGATCAGACAGCTCAAAAGGCTTTGAAGATAACACTGAATTTGACTTGAGAATATCACTTTCCAAATGTGATGAGCAGATATGACATTCCAGACGTTTGTTATCCGAATTAGCAATTAGTTCAAAATGCTAAATCCAGCCCCCCAGCTTCAGTGCCTCTACTAGACGTTCGGTAGCCCATAAGAAGCGGTTATCACGTTTTCTATGGCCGCCGGGATAAGTATATCCACGTCCAGTTCCAAGAATCCCTCCTCTGTCTGCGCTATAATGCTACATCAATTATTCGTAGGTTCTGAATCTGCGAGAAGTACCTACACAGCTAACTAATGAACCGAGAATATAATCCTCACCAAGCCTATTATGACGCCCATCGAGGATCTCCATGGCCTCATCTCGGTAAGCGTTCATCAGGTAAGGTATCCCTGTGACTTTAGCGCATTCCTCAGTCAGTGACATTAGGTCACTACGGCTTATTACGGGAATACTAAAACACCTGGCACCTGCCATTAGTTGCTGTAATCCTACTCTTATCTTTTCGGCGTAGCTGTATATTCCCAGCGCACCAAGTGGGATATTCTTCATTTCATCAGCGCCGACCAAATCTTTAACCCCTTCATAGCAGACAAATATTTCTTCTGGAGTCGAGCCGAACTGGCTGACGGTATTGGGCAACTTACCCTCATTAAGCCACCGTGCGATGTTTTTCCCCACCATACCGGGGATCATCAGAGCCCGTCCCATGCATACCGCTTTGGTGAAGGGTGCCCCCAGAGCCAGTGCCTTAAAAACACCATCCTCACTGCTAAAGCCGCCACCAAAGGCGATATCGGGTACTCGCTCACCTTTATTAGCTAACCTCCGACAGAAATCATAGGCGGCAGAGTGAATATACAGACTGGGTATACCCCATTCCTCCATCATGCGCCAAGGGCTCATCCCGGTGCCGCCGCCAGCGCCATCTATGGTCAACAGGTCTATTTGGGCTTCTGCTCCCCACTTAATTGCCATCGCCAGCTCACGCAGACTATACGCACCCGTTTTCAGGGTGATTCGTTTGAAGCCTAGGTTCCGTAATCGTTCGACCTCAGTATAGAAGCTTTCTTCATCAATAAAGCCGAGGCGACTGTGTCGTTCAAATTCCTTTAGCGAGCCGTCTCTGAAGCTTGCCTTGCTGAGCGGGTGCGAGGGGTCGGGAGTGATAATGTAGCCTCGCCTCTGAAGTTCTAGTGCGCGCTCAAGGCTGTCAACCTTTATCTCGCCGCCAATACATTTGGCGCCCTGCCCCCATTTCAACTCAATGGTGTTCAGCCCGTGTTTCTGGATTACGTACTCGGCAACACCCAGCCTGGTATCCTCAACGTTCATCTGTACTAGGATTTCACCATAGTCATTATGGTAGCGACGGTATATCTCAATTCGATGATCCATATCCGGTGCAGAAACGATATTTCCGTGACTATCGAGTTCAAGCCGCGGGTCAATGCCGCAAACATTTTCGCCGCAAACGAGGGTAATTCCACTCAGGGCAGCGCCAACAGCAAAATGCTCCCAGTTCTTACGAGCAATCTCGGTAGAACCTAGTGCTCCAGTGAATATTGGTAGGCGCATCTTGACTCTTTTATCCCAGCCATATTCAGTCTCCGTGTTTACTGCTGGGAAAATAGCTGTATCTGAGTTAGCTATAACCCAATCTGGTAGGCCCTTTGCTCCAAGGGCATATCCTTGGATATTGAGGTGCGAGTAGTCGACAGGATAATTCTTGTCTCCCCCGGCAGTAATTTCTCCAAAAGGCTCGGGGTAGATTAGCTCTCGACTGCGAAAGGATGCTTTGAAAATTTCGCAGTTTCCGGTGCAGCCGTCAATACACCGACTGCAAAGTCCGCTCATTGGCACAACGCTTCTGGAGCGATTGGCCGTCCTTGTGGCATCATTGGCATTTGGTCTCTGTAGATTCATTCCTCTTTCCTCCTATTGTTAATTGGTATTCGCCATTCTGCTTCTATCTAGGAAACAAATAGCGTTGCGAGTCTCTGGGTCAGCGACGACTTTGGCTGAAGCGCCACTGGTTGCCATTGCTACGTCAATCACATGTACAATGTTCTCGAGGTTGCTTAGTTCCGGCAGTAAGTCCTTCAGTATATTGGGTGAATGGGAAAAGAATCTGGTATTAAAATCACTAGTAGGTTCATCAGGATAAACCGGAAGATAAAGTATGTCAGACTCAACCAAATCCTGAAAGAAGTGGGTTCCATAGGAGACTTCTGGGACATGGCCAGCCTCCTCGCGGGCAATCTCTACCAGAACAGCCGTGGCGTCGATGTCTGCGTAGCCCACATTCACGCCAAGCTCAATGTTGTTACTACCCCACCGACCTGGTCCCATTGACATGAGTTTGCCCTCCTCGTGACGCAACTGGTCATTCAGCTTGCTAATCACTCGCCCAAGAGACTTTTTAGTATCTATCGTGGCTACTTCGGCATATTTCCTGGGGTCTATATAAATGATGTACTGAATATCGGTGACCATCCCGGCATTTATCGCCCGATTGGAGCGGAAGAGTATTTGTTCGCTAGGCAATTTTTCGGGTATGCTGGCTTTTATGCCAGCTAGCGTAGGCACCCGCAATGATCGACATTGCAGCAAGTTGACCCTCATATGACTCTCAACGTCAACATGGGCTGTGAATTCAATATCCACCGGCTGCCCCCATGCGTTCTCCAGCTTGACTAACATCTCACCGATTGTGTTGACCATCTTGGTTTGGTTTATCAGACTGTTAAAGGTCAAGGCTAGTTTTTTCTCAGAGCCATCAACTGAAGTTGCGAACCAGTCGCGCAGGTAACCATCAGCTATCTCAGATGTCAGCAAGTTCAGAGCGGGGTATCTGTCTCCCTTAATTACTTCAACAAAAGGTCTAGTCTCAAAAGTCTTTTCTTCGAGGTTAAGAAGGTCTACATTTCGTTGGGAATACTTGGCTACCTCCATGCCAATCTCTGGCCTGATGGTTGGGTGGCTGACCGCAATCATTCTAGGGTAATCACCGCTCACACGATTAACAGCGCGAGTTCCCAGACCAAACACCAGCCGTATCATTCCCTTTTTTGGGTCGATGCGGTTTGTCCAGGCAAAGAGGTTCCGAGAAAAGGCTACCCCGGCCAGGCTCGGGAAAAAGTAATGCTTGTAAGGCATTCCGGAGACACGTTGAACGAGGATTGCCATCTGTTCGTCACCTTCGCCAAGACCACGCCGGTGGCGATAGGCAAGCGCATCAGGGTTCAGGGCACTCGCATAAACCAGTTTGACTGCCCTTAAGAAGGCCTCCAGTCGTTCCTCAGGGCTACCTTGGTTGGCACAGAACTCACTACGATATTTACCGGCAAAGGCATCAGTGAAGCCGTCTTCAAGAAGGCTCGATGAGCGTACAATTATAGGTGCCTGCCCATAGTAATCAATCATGCCTCGGAACTGTTCCATTGTTTCCTCCGGGAACTTGCCTTCTAGAAACCTTTGTTCCACTTTGGCGAACTCATCCCGTGAGATCTTGCCTGTTTTCGATAGCTCCAGCCTGACTTGGAACAGGTCGTTATTTATTAGAAAGGTAAAGAATACGTCTGAGCCTATGTAGAAGGAGTCGTGCTCTTCCAACACCTGTGAAAAGTCAATGGAGCTCTTATCTGCAAGCAAAACACTCCTTGCTAGCAGCATTCCGGCTGCTTTGCCGCCGATTCGACCTGAACCAATGAGACGGTCTCTTACACGTAGCAGAGCATCTAAGGGCAGATAACGGTCAGCTAGCTGGATTAACTTCTTATGGTTACCAATCATCATTCGGGTTAGTGATTCCTTTAGTACCAAGGTTTCCTTAGTCAGCACCGTCAAATCACCATGTAGCGAACTATCTTGTAGCAGCTTCCGATAGACAGCATCCCAGGGAGCAATGGACTCAGAGCTAACATTAAGCGGTCGTTTGCTAGCGGTTGTCAGTATCCTAGCCGCGTCACCACTACGAGAGATAGGTTCCCANCCATTAGCCGTTATTCGGTGAGGCAAAAACATTTGTGGAGAGTAACGATCCCATACTTTTAATGGATGGATGTAAGTATCATTACCGACGTGGTAAACATCGATGAGTATCTGAGTAGTATTACGTATTTGGGATATGGCGCGGTGTCCGTGTTGCCCGCGTCTGACGGCAAAGTAAGCTACGGCACCAACTTCTAAGACGTATGGACAGGTTACATGGAAGAAATTGACCAACAATTCATCCGTAGCCCATTCTTCAACCAGCGTTGAAAGGTTGTCGAAGATGTAACAGACTCTACTGCCACGTTCCTCAATCACTCGGTGCACCTCACCAGTGAAATAGTCGAATCCGACACTGGGGTCGATCTTGGTGACCGTCAACCCAGGTTGCGGCTTCAGAATTGACATGTGTGGAGCGAAGCGTAAGTAAACACAATCAAATCCGTCTCGAATTGCTTGCTCAGCAAACGCTTCTGCAAAGCGTGGATAGTCCTCGAGGCGGTCAACCTGCCAGACCACGTTGTCACCCGAATGCAAACCCTGCAAAAGCTCATCAAGTGAGGGAAGACCACTACCAATTATTTTAGAATCTACCTTTTGTATGCTCATGGGCCTCTCGGTCTTTCCGTAATATATCATATTAAATCGGCATACAGTTGCCGTATGCCTAATGTTAACACGACCCTTTTTCTTTGTCAAGTCCTTGTGATTTCCCCGAAGGAGGCTTTCCTACGCTCATTCATAAAACGAATATAGGTAAATAAAAAGCAGGTTACACTGCACTGTAACCTGCCTATACCACAAGACTGAAAATCTAAAGGGCAAATAGGAGTTCTACAATCATACTACCTTTATGTTAGCTTGTTTAATTCAAGGTGCTAAACCCAGCCCCTCAGCTTCATTGCTTCTACTACACGTTCGACAGCCCTTACGTACGCTGCCTGACGCATATTTATCTTATATTCTCGGCTCGTATTCAACACGGAATGATAGGCTGCAGTCATCTTCTTTTCTAACCGTTCGTGAACCTCGGCTTCATCCCAGAAGTACAGGTAGAAGTCCTGAACCATCTCAAAGTAGGAAACTGTAACACCACCGGCGTTGCACAGGAAGTCGGGTATCACATGAACCCCATTTCTGTATAGAATATCATCGGCTTCTGGCGTAGTTGGGCCGTTGGCTAACTCGGCAACAATTTTGGCTTTGATATTTGGAGCATTCTTGTCGGTTATTACATTTTCTACAGCAGCCGGGACAAGTATATCCACGTCTAGTTCCAAAAGTTCTTCCTTCGAGATACGTTCCATGCCTGGCAAATTGCATACAGAGGCAGTCTCGGCCTTACACGAATAAGCCACGTCTGGGTCAACTCCAGTTTTGCAGCATACCCCGCCTTTGCTGTCACATACAGCTACTATCCTCGACCCAAAAAGGTCACTGCATAACCGAGCCGCATAATATCCGGCATTTCCATAACCCTGCACGGCGACGGTAGCTTTGCCCAAGTCAATGCCAAGCGTCTTGGCAGCTTCACGAATAGTGTACATACCACCCCGAGCTGTAGCATCACCCCGTCCGGGAGAACCACCAACGGCTAGTGGCTTGCCTGTGATAACACCAAATTGTGGCTTCGCCGCAATGGCTGAATACTCATCCATCATCCAAGCCATAATCTGGGGGGTAGTATAAACGTCGGGGGCAGGCACGTCTTTGTCAGGCCCAATGAACTGGAATACGCCCCGCACATATGCCCGGCTTAGGCGTTCCAACTCACCTGGAGACATCTCCTTGGGATTGCAGACAACACCACCTTTGGCTCCTCCTAGAGGCAAGTCCAGGAGGGCGCATTTCCATGTCATCCAGGCAGCCAGTGCTCGAACAGTATCAATTGTTTCATCGGGATGGAATCTAATACCACCTTTCGTAATGCCCCTGGCATCATTATATTGAACCCTAAACCCTTGGAATACCTTTACCTGGCCATCGTCCATCCGCACAGGCAATGATACGTGGAGTTCGCGCATAGGCGTTCTGAGCATTGCCGTTACGTCTGGGGATAGGCCCAAAATCTCGGCACACCTGTCTATTTGTTGTTTTACCACATCAAATGCATTAATCTTTTCCAAGTCCTTTTCTCCTCCTAGAGTTGCATATTAGCATAGTTACAATCATCCAGCATTTATCGACTGGGGGAATCCCATCTTACTCGATAGCGAAATGGATTATTACAGCGAATCTCTAATCGTTATTCCCTTTCCTTTAAGGTACCTTTTTGCTTCGGAGACGGATATTTCGCCGAAGTGGAAGATAGAAGCGGCCAAAACTGCCGACGCCTTGCCAATTGTCACAGCTTCATAAAGATGCTCTAATTTCCCTGCACCGCCGGAAGCGGTGACTGGGATATTGACGGCTTCAGCCACGGCTTTAGTCATCTCCAAATCATAGCCTTCCTTAGTGCCATCGACATCTTTGCTGGTCAAGAGAATCTCCCCAGCTCCCTGCCGCTCCACCATCTTTGCCCATTCAACAATATCTAGTCCTGTAGATTCACTACCGCTTTTGACTACTACCTCTAATCGTGGAAGACCAGTTCCAGCGGGGTTTTTTCGCCCATCGATGGCAACAACGAGCTTCTCCTTGCCAAACTTATTCGAGGATGCTTTTATCAGCTCATGATTTCTAACCGCAGCCGTATTTATCGAAACCTTGCTCACCCCGAGGTCAAACAAGGTCTGCATATCCTCAAGGCTAGCGATGCCGCCTCCCACGGCAAAGGGAACCGTAACTACCTCACAGACCTTTTTCACCCATTCAAAACGCGTCTTTCTACTCTCAACGGTGGCGAAGATATCAAGGAATACCAGTTCATCAGCTCCTTCTCGGCAATAAGCCTCTGCTGCCTCTACAGGGTCTCGGGCATCTCTCAAATTAATAAAGTTTATCCCCTTGACTACCCTGCCATCCTTCACATCCAGACAAGGTATGATTTTTATCAATTTTATTTCACAACTCCCCGAACTTAATCAAGTCTTTATATCTCATGATAGCGCTCATAGCGCGATTTTCCACTTCTATGCCAGATTCAACAGCAGCAGCTACAGGATTAAGTCCACCTGTGAGTATCATGCCAATCTTATTTACTTCCACAGGAACTTCACATACAGACTTGCCCACCTCTCCTATCATAAGCACCCCATTCAGACTAGCTGCTTTTAATCCTGCAATGACTTTTTCTGCTACGGGTTGGCATATAGCTGGTATTTCTCGGAAATTGGCTAAAATCCTTCCCTGCCCTTCCTTAGTCACCTGACCAGCGCTAGTCATCCTACTGGTAATGTATATCTCTGAAGGGTCTAAGGATGAACCCGAATACTGAATAAGCTCCACAAACCGTAAGGGTTTATAGTTCTTCACTTGAAGGATGCCACCAAACTTGGAATCCATTGGGACACCAGCTTTAAGTAAAGCACCATTAATTATAATGCTACAAACAGTAGCTAGACCTATTTTACCGTGGGGCACAATTATTTCCCCTAATTTTTCACCCTGGCGACCTACAGCTATAAGCTCACTAACGCAAATCCCGGCTTGAAAAACCTTCTTCATGACTTCGATTGCCTTCTTAAATTGCCTCTCAGGGAAAAAGGAGATATTAACAGGGATGTTACCTTGATGCTTCCCTAAGTCGAAGTCCGTTTGGTAGGCTAGAAGCTCGATTTTTGAAGCAACAAAGCCAACCTTGTCGCTGACCAGCGCACTTTCCAATTCTTCACGGCCTAGCTGTGTAATTAACCTGCCATCTCTTCCTACGCTCTCTGTGAACCCACGCCCATCCATTAGCTTAAGATGATATCGGACAGCTCGTTCACTTAACCCGATACCCTGTCCCCTAAGATTATGGGAAATAATTCTAGCACCAACAGGTTCACTGGATTGGCTCAGGATCCTGAGAATAGCGATCGTCTTTCTTTCTACATCTTGTGTTTCGAAACCCATGGCAACACCTCTGTACTCTGGGTAATAGGAAACTGTTTTCCATAATACCAGAGCGAAGTCATGATTGTCAAGTATAATAAGAGCTTGCTTAGTTACGTCGTTTGGTGTATTATGAGTCTTAGCTAAGGGATAATTACTTGAATCTAGGCTTGAAGCACGAGTATAGCCATCAGGAATCAATTCAGGAAATCGACAAGATATGAAGGTGGGTGTTCTCGCTCTCCAAGGAACATTCATAGAGCATATCGATATGCTGAGACAATTGGGCATGGAGTCCTATCCAATTCGCCTGCCCCATGAGCTCGATACGCTAGATGGGCTTATTATTCCCGGCGGGGAAAGCACTACCATGTTGAGGCTCATGGGGAGTTTTAGGTTGATTCCGCCCATAAAGGAGATGGCTCGAGATGGTTTAGCTATATGGGGAACGTGTGCCGGGATGATCTTGCTTGCCAAGGATGTCTCAAATTATGAAATGGAGACTCTGGGTCTCATGGATACGAAAGTCAGACGAAACGCCTTTGGCAGCCAGGTTGATAGCTTCGAGGCAGATTTAGAGATACCACTTGTGGGTGCAGAGCCATTCCATGCTGTTTTCATCCGAGCCCCCATTATCGAGGAGGCCAGGCCAAGTGTGAAAGTCCTGTCTCGCCTTCCTAATGGCACTATCGTCGCTATCAGACAGAATCGGCTGCTGGCCTGTGCTTTCCACCCAGAGTTCACCAACGACTTGAGATTCCATACCTATTTCTTGAATATGGTAAGCCAAAAAATGTCCGACAACTCAGAGGATGGAATCCTTCAAGGTAGCCATTGCAGATCTTGAAGGATGGTAGGCTCCTGGAAATTGTAGAAAGGTAGTCTATTGTTTCGAATTGAGGTCTCAGTAAAGTCCAGTTTCTCCGACACTGAGGGAGACAAGCTAGAAAAAGGGATCCGTGACATTGGCATCACGACTGTAAAGCAAGCTAGGGTCAGCGAAGTATATCTTCTGGAGGGGGAGCTGGATGAAGCGGAAGTAGTAAAGATTGGTCAGGAACTACTGGCTGACCCTGTGGTTGAGGATTTTTCGTGGGGCGAGGGACCTTTGTCCCGTATTGAAGGTGGAGATACCCACGTTATTGAGGTAGCCTATAATCCCGGCGTGACAGACCCCGTGGAGGAGAGCGTCGGCAAGGCAATCCGCGACCTCGGTATAGCTACGGTTACGTCAGTGAAAACCAGCCGTAAATATTCGTTACGGGGCGATCTTTCAGAGGAGACCCTTCAATCTATCTGCGATAAATTACTGGTTAATAACTTGATCCAACACGTAGTCACAAAGCGAGAGGTGGTTGCTCTCCCCTCCACAACCTACAAATTTGTCTTAACTACTGTAGATTTGCTTAGCCTGGACGATGACGGTCTAATGGAAATAAGCAAGGACAGGCTCTGGTTGAATCTAAGCGAGATGAGGCATATTAAGGATTACTTCTCAAGGCTGGGCCGTAATCCCACCGATGTGGAGCTTGAGACCCTGGCACAAACTTGGTCCGAGCACTGTGTCCATAAGACCTTCAAGAGCAGAATCAAGTTCGGTCAACTTGTTGTCGATAATCTACTTAAAAGCACCGTGATGAAGGTCACCGACGAGTTAAAAAAGCCCTGGTGTCTTTCAGTTTTTCGGGACAATGCTGGCGTAATAGATTTCGACGGTCGCTATGCCATCTGTTTCAAGGTAGAAACGCATAATCATCCCTCGGCGGTGGGGCCCTATGGAGGGGCAGCGACCGGGATAGGTGGTGTCATTCGTGATATCCTGGGGACAGGTTTGGGAGCCAAGCCTATACTGAACACCGATGTGTTCTGCTTTGCTCCTCCTGATTTTCCCTATGGCAAGCTGCCACTTGGCGTGTTGCATCCCCGTCGCATTTTCAAAGGCGTTCGGGCCGGTGTCGCTGACTATGGCAACCGACTCGGCATAGCCACGCTAAACGGCGCTATCCTTTTCGACGAGCGCTATATAGGCAACCCCCTGGTTTTCTGCGGGACGGTGGGTCTACTACCCACGAGAATGAGCCAGAGGGGACGGCAGCACACTGGAGACTTGGTGGTTCTGGTAGGAGGCAAGACCGGACGTGATGGCATCCACGGCGTCACCTTCGCCTCGGGAGAGCTTACCAAAGAATCGGAGACAATCTCCACTAGTTCCGTACAGATTGGCGACCCTATTACAGAGAAAAAGCTAATCGACGCCCTACTCAAGGCGCGGGACAATGGACTATACAGGCGAATTACAGATTGTGGAGGGGGCGGGCTTTCATCGGCGGTGGGGGAGATGGCCGAGGAAACAGGTGTGCGCGTTTACCTGGAGCGAGTCCCTTTGAAATATTCTGGGCTCTCTTACACTGAGATATGGATATCTGAATCTCAGGAACGAATGGTGCTGGCCGTGCCACCAAACGCAGTCGACCAGTTGATTTCTATTTTCCAGAGTGAGGGAGTAGAGGCTACCGTCATCGGAGAATTCACCGATACTCGACAGCTCGAGCTTTTCTACGAGGGCAATCTAGTCGGCGACCTCGATATGGAGTTTATGCATAAAGGATTGCCTCAACTTGAGAAACCGGCTATCTGGGAGCTTCCACAGCATACCGAACCGGACTTTCCCCAGCCAACCGACCTGCGTGAAGACCTGTTGGGTATTCTGGCCTCCTGGAATGTGTGTAGTAAAGAATGGGTAATACGACAGTACGACCATGAGGTACAGGGTGGTAGCGTTGTCAAGCCCCTCACGGGAGTAAACAATGATGGTCCCAGCGACGCTGCCATCGTCAGGCCAATACTTGATTCAGATATGGGCATCATCGTCGCCAACGGTATAAATCCCAAGTATGGGGACATCGACCCTTACTGGATGGCCGCCTCCGCTATAGATGAGGCATTGCGGCAAATCGTGGCTGTTGGGGGTAGCCTTCGCAGGTTGGCGCTGTTGGATAATTTCTGTTGGGGCAATCCAGACAAGCCAGATAGACTAGGTGGTTTGGTGCGGGCGGCGCAAGCCTGCTATGATGTTGCTCTCGGCTATGAGACACCATTCATATCTGGAAAGGATAGTCTCTATAATGAATTCGAGACCGAAAAAGAGAGCATCTGTATTCCGCCCACGTTGCTCATCTCTGCCGTGGCGGTGATGGATAATGTAGAGAGGGCGGTTACAATGGATTGTAAACGTGAGGGCGACCTGGTCTACATCATCGGAACCACGTGGAATGAACTCGGTGGATCACAATACTATGGCATTCATGGTTATGTAGGGAATAGAGTGCCTCGGGTTGACCCCAAGAAGGGGAAGAAAGTCATGGATGTCCTTAGTGCCGTCATGGAGATGGGTCTGGTCAAGGCCTGCCATGACCTGAGCGAAGGGGGCGTCGGGGTGGCTGCCGCCGAGATGGCCTTCGCTGGAGGTTTAGGGATGGTAATCCATTTAGGCCAAGTACCGCTAGGCGAAGCTATGAATCGAAACGATTATGTGCTTTTCTCCGAATCGAATACCAGGTTCCTGGTAGAGGTAGCACCGGAGAACAGGCACCAGTTCGAACGTATGATGGCTGGGGTCGATTTCGCTGCCATCGGTCAGGTTACAAGAAAAGGAAAGTTTGAGGTATATGGTCTTAATGGAGAAATGGTGCTTTCAGCTCCTATTACCGAGCTAAAAGAGGCCTGGCAGAGACCTCTTTGCTGGTAGGACTTGGCATAATGGTTAAGGTAAAGACACTGATACTGAGAGCCCCAGGGACAAACTGCGACGTGGAGACTGCCTTTTCTTTCGAACGAGCAGGTGCACAGGTGGAGTTGGTCCACGTAAATGAGTTTATATGTCGGCAGAAGCTTCTCTCCGAGTATCAGATAATGGTCATCCCCGGCGGTTTCACTTATGGGGATGACGTTTCGGCTGGGAGAATCCTGGCCAATGAACTAAGGCTCAAGCTAGGGGGCGAAATTCAAAGGTTTGTTGACGATGGCAGGCTGATTCTAGGGATCTGTAATGGTTTTCAGATACTGGTGAAAGCTGGTATATTGCCTGAGTCGACAGGTGAAAACTCGCAATCCCTAACCCTGGCTGGCAATGATTCTGGCAAGTTTGAGTGCCGCTGGGTTTATCTCCTCGTCAATAAAGCAAGCCCCTGTATTTTTACACGTGGAATAGACCTTATCTATCTCCCAGTGGCCCACGGAGAAGGAAAAGTGGTACTTGAACTAGGGGCGCTAGAAGAGACAAATGTGGCACTTTTTTACGCTGACGTAACAGGAGATATTCGGGTCGGTTACCCCTACAATCCCAATGGTTCAATGAACAATATAGCCGGTATCTGCGATGCCACCGGTCGCATTTTTGCCCTTATGCCACACCCGGAGCGATTCATCCGTTGGACACAACATCCTAGGTGGACCAGGGAACACCGCCGGGATTATGGGGATGGCTTCCATATTTTTCTCAACGCTGTGGAGTGGGTCAAGAGCATTTAAATAAGAGGCTGGTCTACTCTGTGTTGGTCTCTGTGACTACGGAAAATGCCTACTAATGTTTGCTATACTATTTATTGTTGTTGCCGTAAGGAGGCAAATTGCACAACATTAGAGTTGGTATAGCTCAGATTAATTCCACTGTGGGTGACCTCAGTGGTAATACTAAGAAAATAATGCAATCCATTGACCTGGCGAAGTCGCTGGGAGTTGACCTCCTTACCTTCCCTGAATTGGCCATAACCGGTTACCCTCCAGAAGACCTGCTGCTTAAACCACAATTCATCAAACAAAATAGGGAAAGTCTGAACAAAATAATAGATTACAGCTCAGGCATAGCAGTAATTGTAGGCTTTGTCGATAGCGATGGTGATATATACAATGCTGCCGCGGTGGTCTACAACAAAAAATTGGTTGGGGTTTACCACAAATTTTATCTGCCTAACTATGGGGTGTTTGATGAAAATAGGTATTTTCAGGCAGGGGTGGGATGTCCCGTTTTTATCATTTATGGTATCGGCATGGGCGTAACTATCTGTGAAGATATGTGGTATGAAGCCGGGCCGGCAATTGTACAGGCCTATGCCGGAGCAAAGGTACTTATTAATATAAGCGCTTCTCCATATCATGCTGGGAAAGGACTCTTTAGAGAGAGGATGTTTGCTACCAGAGCATCAGACAGTATAGCTATTGTTATCCATAATAATTTAGTGGGAGGGCAAGACGAGCTTGTGTTTGACGGTAATAGCCTGGTTATTGATGAGAAAGGAGAAGTCATTGCCCGTGGAAAGCAGTTTGAAGAAGATTTCCTAGCAGTTGATTTGGATGTAGAGTCAGTATTCCGTTCTCAGTTGCATGATCCTCGACGCAGGAAAGAAACACCATGGGTCAAGGAGAAACTACAAGAAGTTACCAAGATAGAGGTGTCAAGTGAGTATCCGGCAATTGCCAGACCTTCTTTGCCGCCAAGAAGAATTGAAAGGTTAGACGAACTTGCCGAAATTTACCAGGCTCTCGTTCTCGGTGTCAGAGATTATGTGCACAAGAATGGCTTCGAGAAAGTAGTTATTGGCTTATCCGGCGGAGTTGACTCAAGTCTAGTAGCTGCTATAGCGGCAGATGCCCTAGGACCTGAAAATGTCGTAGGCGTTTCCATGCCTTCTCGTTACTCATCGTCTGGCAGTAAATCAGACGCCGAAGCACTAGCAAGAAATCTAGGTATAGAGTTCAAGGTAATTCCTATTGAGAAAGCATTCAGTGCATATCTGGAAACACTAGCGGAACCATTCAAAGACACCAATCCTGATGCCACTGAGGAAAACGTGCAGGCAAGGATCAGGGGCAACCTACTTTTCGCTTTATCCAACAAGTTTGGCTGGTTGGTACTCGCTTGCAGCAATAAAAGTGAGACAGCCATGGGCTATACTACGCTGTATGGCGATATGTCCGGAGGACTTATTCCACTTAAAGATGTGCCTAAAACGACAGTTTATAAGTTGGCGCAGTATAGAAACCGTCAGGCTAAGAAAGATGTAATACCATCTTCTGTCTTGTCCAAAGCACCATCGGCTGAACTAAGACCTAACCAGAAGGATACTGATACGCTACCACCATACGGGATGTTGGATCCTATTTTGAAGGCATATGTAGAAGATGATGTTATGATTGACCAAATTGTTAACATGGGTTTTGACCGTGAGACTGTCTTGAGAGTAGCCAAATTAGTGGACAGGAACGAATATAAGCGTCGTCAAGCCGCTCTTGGCATAAAGATAACTCCCAGAGACTTTGGCCGGGATAGAAGATTACCAATCACTAATAGATTCAGGGAGGAGTAGCTTGAAGAAAATCGGCGGTATTTTGCTGGCAGTCGGCCTGGGTATTTTAATAGGATGGGGGCTTTACTGGTTCTTTCGTCTAGCTTTCTTATCACTGCCATTACCAGTTAAGATCGCCATCGCTGCGATAGTTATAGGGCTTATTATTCTTCTGGCATCGCTAGGTTGGGAGAGGTATCGAGCGTCAAAGGAAGAAAAAGAAAAATTCAAGGAGGTGGAAAAGTGATTGTGGTTACCGCAGAACATATAGAGGGTAAAAGAATAACAGAAACCCTGGGGATGGTTAGAGGCAGTACTATCAGGGCTAGGCATGTGGGGCGTGATATTATGGCCGGCTTGCGAAACATCGTTGGCGGCGAAGTTAAAGATTACACCGTAATGCTGGCACAGGCCAGGGAGGAGGCGATGCAGAGGATGATTGAGCAAGCCGAGAAGATGGGTGCTAATGCCATAATCGGTACCAGATTTGCAACCTCGATGGTGATGTCTGGAGCCGCCGAGATGTTGGCGTATGGAACAGCAGTGAAAGTGGTGTAAATTCAACTGATTAAACTTAGCGCACTATCCCCTAGGCTTATGGTTCTATGAATCTATATCCTATATTTCTTATGGTTTCAATAAAAGAATGGTTTATATCCTCGATTTTGCTCCTCAATCTTCGGATATGTACGTCCACAGTTCTATCACCACCGTAATAGTCCCACCCCCAGACCTTATTCAGTAAAGCCTCTCGGGTNAAAACTTTCCCTTTATTGTTTGCCAGGAATTTGAGTAACTGATACTCCTTGAAGGTCAGTATTATTGGTTTGCCACTAAGTAGTACCTCGCACTTAGCTGAATCTATAACTAAGTCGCCGCATTTAATTATGTCTTCGCTGTCTATGCTCTTTTGTTGCCTTAGAATTCGCTTTATTCTGATTGTAACTTCACTTGCCTCCCAGGGTTTGACCACAAAATCATCTATGCAGGAATCGAGGCCATCGAGTTGCTTTCTGGAGACGAGGGCAATGATGGGTGTTTGTTTTTTTTGCTTTATCTTTTCAGCTTGCGCATCTGAGTCAAACAAGGTTTCATCCATATTTAGCAAGACAATATCAGAGGGCTGCTCCGCAAACTGTTCTATCGCCTTGGCATCATAGGGAACAACTAGACAATCAAAGCCTCTCCCTGTAAGTTCAGAACGCAGTTTTTTCACTTGCTCGCTTTCATCAGCTATGATGAACACTCTAGACAAGGCTGGTTTCCTTATATTGATTTAGTAAGTGTAAAGTCTACCATAAGGACGAAGGTAAAGAGGAAAAAGTTTAGTAAATTTATATTTCAGTATCTCCTCGGCATCGTAGCCAAAGTGATAAGCAAATTCACATACAAGCTCCTTTAGAATCAAGTAATCGTTTTCATTAACTTCAGCGACACCTACTTCCTTACCTAGCTGAAATTCCTGAACTCCTCCCCTTATATAGATAGCGCCGCCGTGCATGCCAGTGCCGATGAAATTTGCCTTGTGCTGCTCTCCTTCTTTCAGGTTTAGTCCCAGAAGGATTAGAATCCCNCCTGCCATATATTCACCTAAAAAATCCTGTGCTGTGCCACCAATTACTAACATCGGCTTTTTGCCTTGGTATTCTTTCATATGGATACCTGCTCGATAACCAACATCCTCCCTAACAAAAATCTTGCCCCCTCTGCCGGATAAACCAAGTATATCCCCGGCATGACCATGGACGATTATTTCTCCATTATTCATAGTATTACCGCAGCCATCCTGCGCATTACCATGAACAATAATTCTGGAACCATTCATGAAAGCCCCTAAATCATTACCCGGGGTGCCGAATATTTCAATCTCCACTGGCTTGTCCAAATCTGTGCCAATGTATCTCTGTCCATAGACATTTTGTAACTCGATCTTTTGAGTTCCATTCCTTGCCACTTGCTTTAATTTAGCATTTAGCTCCCTGTAGAAAATGCCTTGGGCATCTATTGTTATAACTTCTTTCATCTTAGCTTCCTGCCATTCTTACTCCGAGAATTTCTAATTCGCTATCTGTAAGTCCCACGCCTCTGAGGTGGAGGCGATTGCCGCGGAGACTTTCTAATGCGTTGATGCCCATGCCGCCCAGTATGTCCTTAAGTTCAAGGCTCCAGCCACGAAGAAGGTTGGACAGCCGTCTCGCTCCAATATCGGGATTAACCCTCTTGGTTAACCGGGGGTCTGTAGTGCAAATGCCCCAGGCGCATTTCCCTGTATGGCACTGTTGACAAGTGGTGCATCCTAGGGCAATAAGAGCAGCAGTTCCAATGTAAATGGCATCGGCACCTAAGGCAATAGCTTTGGCTACATCGCCACTGTTTCTGATTCCGCCTGAAATTACCACGGAGGCCTGATTTCGAATGCCCTCTTGTCTGAGGCGATCATCCACGGAAGCGAGAGCTAATTCAATTGGGATACCAACGTTGTCACGGATGGTCTTGGGCGCGGCGCCTGTAGCGCCTCGCAAGCCATCGAGGACTATAATGTCTGCTCCTGCCCGCACCATGCCGCTAGCAATAGCTGCGGAATTGTTAACAGCAGCAATTTTTACTGCTACTGGCTTAGCATAATCTGTGGTTTCCTTTAGGGCATAGACAAGCTGCGCCAGATCCTCAATGGAGTAGATATCATGCTGCGGCGCTGGAGACAAAGCATCAGTTCCTCTGGGTATCATGCGAGTCATGGCTACCTCAGCACTCACTTTTTCCCCAGGGAGGTGTCCACCGATGCCGGGCTTAGCCCCTTGTCCAATCTTAATTTCCACCACTCTAGCTACATCGAGGTATTCTGGCTGAACGCCAAATCGCCCTGAAGCTACCTGAACTGTAGTATTGTTACCATATTTATAAAGCTTGGGGTGAAGTCCTCCTTCACCTGTATTCCAAAAAGTCCCCATCTCAGTGGCGGCTCTAGCTAGGGATTCCTGCACATTCAGGCTTACTGCACCGTAGGACATAGCCGAGAACATTACCGGAATCTCAAGCTTGACCTGAGGAGCTAGCTCTGTCTCGAGACCCAGCGAGCCAAACTCTACCCTATCAGGTTTCCGCCCTAGATACGTAGTCAATTCCATGGGTTCACGCAGAGGGTCAATAGAAGGATTGGTCACCTGGCTGGCATTGAGAACCAGATGGTCCCAATAAATGCGATAGCTCTTATCATTCCCCATTCCAGTAAGAAGCACACCACCAGTTTCTGATTGCTTGATAATATCTTCGATAGCCTCAGGGCGCCAGTTATAGTTCTCTCTGTAATCCAGTGGATTTCTTCTAATGGTCAAAGCCTTAGTGGGACAGAAGACTACGCAACGGTGGCAGCCAACACAATTCTCTTCATGGCTTCTTATTTCGTCGTCCTCAGCATCATAAGAGTGAACGTCAAAGGTGCATTGGTTGACACACACCTCGCATCTAATACACCGAGAATCGTCTCTCTCCACTATGAATTTTGGCGGCAAATATGTCTTCATCTTATCCTTTTCTTATAGGTATTCCTCTTTCAGCTAAGTAGTCTTTCGCCGCGCGAATGGAATAAGTCTGATAGTGAAAGATACTAGCCGCGAGAACAGCATCGGCTTTGCCTATGACTAAAGCTTCATAGAGATGCTCTAGATTGCCTGCACCACCACTGGCAATGACCGGCACTGTTACAGCTTCGCTGATAGCGCGGGTCAATTCCAGGTCATATCCAGCCCGCTGGCCATCAGCATCCCAACTGGTAAGGAGCAGTTCTCCAGCCCCCAGAGCTACAGTTTGCTTAGCCCATTCGATGGCATTAATGCCAGCAGACTTTCGTCCCCCGTGGGTGCAGACCTCCCATTTAGCACCATCAGTACTTTCTAGCCGCTTAGCATCAATAGCCACGACAATACATTGACTGCCAAATTTCTCTGCCCCTTCGGTGATAAGCTTGGGATTTTGGACGGCAGCAGTATTAATGGATACCTTGTCAGCCCCTGCTTTTAGCATGCGTCGCAGATCTTCGATGCCACGCAAACCTCCACCAACAGTGAGGGGAATAAAAACCTGCTCGGAGACCCGCTCGACAATGTCAACCATGATGTCACGTCCCTCGGGAGTAGCCCCGATGTCTAAAAAGACCAGTTCGTCAGCACCCTCTTTGTAATAGAAAGCAGCTAGCTCTACCGGGTCGCCGGCATCCCGAAGATGAGTAAAGCTGGTGCCCTTGACTACTCGCCCTTGAGTAACATCAAGGCAAGGGATAATTCTTTTAGTTAACATTTGCGTACACCTTCTACTTGCTAATCTTCAGACAATTTTTAATTGCCACGTCGCTTGTACTCCTCGCAATGACAGCAGGCTTGAGTGGCTTCTCCAAATTGCCCACAATTGGCTCGCCACCCATGGGAATCCAGGTCCGGTCGAGGTCGGGGCAGACCAAGCGCATGGCTGATTCTTCCGAAGAAAGGTAGAGCACCGACCCTTTCACTCCTACGGTTAGAGGACGTAGCCTTATCCTGTCGGTAAGGCCAATCATCTCCCCTTGATGAGCAATGATCACAGTGAAAGGCCCGTTTAGCAAAAGGCTGCCATATACTTGGCGTAAGGTTCGAAAAATTCTTTGCCCTTCTGGAGAGCAACGCTCTATCTGACTCCAAAAAGGAGGTGCTAATACCTTGGCTGCTATCTCTATGGGAAGGCCGTGCCTGCGTATTAAAAGGTCAATGGCATAGGCCACCACCTCGGTGTCGGTTTGCATGGTGCAATTGTAGCCAAATTGCTCCAGATAACGTCGGTTTATCCCGTAAGATGAGATTTCACCATTATGAACCACTGTCCAGTCCAGGATATTAAAGGGATGTGCTCCACCCCACCAGCCAGGAGTGTTGGTGGGAAATCTGCCATGGGCTGTCCAGAGGTAACCTTCATACTGCTCCAGGCAGAAATATTCTGCTATCTCTTCGGGATAACCCACTCCCTTGAACACTCCCATATTCTTGCCGCTGGAAAAGACGAAGGCATTTTCTATCTTAGTATTGATTTCCATGACCCTATCTACGACATAGTCGTCTTCTGACTGGCCGTTAGTTCCTTCTCTTTTCACTTCGAGGAAATAACGCCATACTAATGGAGCGTTCACTATAGCCGGAATTGGCCTGGTGGGCACTTCTTCGGCATGAATCACATGAAACTTTTGCTTGAGGAAATCCTCAACTCTGGCTTGCCCCTCGCAACTCAGGTACATTACATGGAAAGCATAATAATCGGCATATTCGGGGTATAACCCGTAAACAGCAAATCCACCACCCAGACCATTACCACGAACATGCATGTTGGCGATAGCTTCTATGACCGGCTTGCCCGAAAATCGAACTCCTGAAGTATCCATCATTCCAAAGATGGAACAGGCATCCATTACCTTATCATCTTGATAAAAGTTGTTTATCCTGCTTAGTTCTTTCAATGGCTTAACCTCCTCAACGAGATAGTTATTCACCAATAAAGGTTTCCTCTTCAGTTTGAATAGATAGGGCGCTTTGGAGAAGCAACCCTGGCGGTGCCTCTAGTCGCTCTTGCCACAATGCCCGGGGAAAAAACGCCAGGCCGAAATTGTCCGCCAACAGCGATTGTTTAAAGCTTCCTACATTAACTTTATCCCTCATAAGACCGAAAATTATGCCCGACTTTTCAATATTTTCCACGAATGTCATTCCCACTATGAGATTATCTTTCAAAATGACCTTTTGGTATATATTGCTCTCTTGCCTGCTGATAATTTCATAGCCGTCGTTATTGGGTGCTGTAGGTATTCCCGCGGAGGTGATGTCAATTCCAAAATAGCTAAGCGAATTCATGGCTGTGCCGCCGGGGTATTTGGTGTCGATGTCAGCCATGTTAAATCCAGCAACCCTGCCTCCAATATAGGCATTGGGCCAGATGGGGCTGAGTCTGTTCTCCCCGTAGACAAAGTCATATGCTTCAGCTACGTCTCCACAGGCATAAACATTTGGATGGTTTGTAGTCATATGGTGATCTACTACTATGCCTCGGTTTATTTCTAACTTAGCATCTAGTGCGAGTTCAGAGCGCGGTAACACTCCGATAGCTACCAATAATAAATCACAAGGCATTGTATCTCCATTATCTAAAGTAGCTCCCTCAACTGATTCTCTTCCGTTGATCTCAACCACAGTATGGCCAGTAACAATTTCCACGCTGGCTTGCTTAAGAATTTCTTCAGCCATTAAGGATGCCTGTTGGTCGAGGATGGTATTCAATATCCTCTCTTTCATTTCCACTACTATTACATCAACTCCTCGTTTCACTAGAGCTTCGGTTACGCTAATTCCGATAAGCCCCCCGCCAATAACTACTGCCTTTCTGGCGTTATCTAAGAATCTGTCAACTGCCTTAGCATCATCAAGGTTGGTGAAGGTAAAAACACCTCTCTTGTCACTGCCTTTCATCTTAGGGAAGATAGGTTTCCCTCCTACGGCAAGTAGGAGCTTTTCCCAAGCAATCTGCTCGTTGTCTTCTAACCAAGCAGTCCGATCATCTAGCTCTATGTGCGTCACTTTCTTGCCCGGGAGAAAAAGAATATTATTCTGGTCATAGAAGTCGCGGGGACGGAATAATATTCCTTCGAGGGTGCGTTCCCCAGCCAGGTATTTGGAGATAAGAGGGCGTGAATAGGCAGGATAAGGCTCTTTGGAAACGATAGTCAGAGCCCCGTCCTTGTCTACCTGGCGTATGGCTTCAGCAGCTCCAATGCCGCTAGCCGAATTTCCTATAATTAAATATTTGGTTTGCATTTGTTTCTACCTCGTGCCTAGCGCTATCTTCAAAAAGTTCGCATACATCTTTAATCCATGCTCACTACTTTTCTCAGGGTGAAACTGAGTTGCGATCAAGTTATCCTTAATTACCATGCTGCACATGGATACACCATAGCTTGTCGTACCGGCCACAACCGACATGTCTTCAGGCTCAGCATAGAAGCTGTGGACAAAGTAAAAATTCGCTTCATCTGGTATGTTCTCAAAAACGGGGTGGGTAAACTTTTGTTTCACCTGATTCCAACCTATATGAGGGATTTTAAGTCCTTGGGGCAGCCTTTTTACCTTCCCGGGAATTACCCCCAAACAGTCATGCCAGCCTCCTTCTTCAGTTCCTGAAAGCAGTATTTGTAGCCCCACACAAATGGCAAATAATGGTCGTCCTTGTTGTAGCAGTTGTCGAATAGTATCTGTCATACCTAATTTCTCCAAGCTATCCATGGTATCGGCAGCGGCGCCGACGCCAGGGAGGATAACCGCAGCAGCATCAAGCACTTCGCCGGGATCGCTTGTTACCCTAGAGTGGTAGCCCAATTTCGTGATGGCGTTAGCGACACTGCGCAAATTTCCTGCACCGTAGTCGATTACGGCGATTCCTTTATCCATGTCATTCCTTTCTCTCGTCTACACTCAATATAAGCGCTTCATTAGGACAGTTAATTACACAGGCAGGTATCTCTCGCCCGGGACAAAGGTCGCACTTGATAACAGTTTTGCTATTCAGGTCACGACTAAGTGCCCCGTAAGGGCAAGCTACTATGCATGTCCAACAGCCGATGCACTTTTCCATATCAACGGAAACCTTGTCACTTGTAGGCTCTTTATGCATCGCGCCTGTGAGGCAGGAATAAACGCACCAGGGTTCAGTGCAGTGGCGACATTGAATTGGAAAAGAAATCTCTATATTCCTCTCCACATGCACACGAGGCAAAGGACGCGGAGTCTCTCTTTTAAATGCCTTGATTATGTCCTTAGATTGAGAGTGCTCCACTCGGCAATAAACTTCGCACAGTCCACAGCCGATGCAGACCTCTTCCTTAACATATACTCTTCTCATGCTCTAAATCCTCTCAATTGTTACGGATATCGGTAACCGTTTGCCTATCATAACACCATAGAATTATTTTGTCAAGCCCTATCCTCTATCCTTTTGTAACAAAGATTTAACCTGTCTGTAATATTCTGGAAACATGGGAATTTTATGCTTTGGTTAAAAAATAAGCATGGACATAAATCAAATCATAGAGCTGTGGAGAGGCTTATCACCCCGTTTGGCCAGAGCTATCCCTGGTCAAGAGCTTCCCAAGGATGAACATACTGATGGGAAAAAGCGTTATGAAAATAGCGAAGACAAAACAGTTGACCCCATTGAAAGTCATCATGAGGAAGATGATGTTTAGAAAGAGGATCTCAAATGTCTATTGATACAGGTAATACTGCCTGGTTGTTAATATCCACGGCGCTGGTGTGGCTTATGACGCCGGGCCTGGCCCTATTCTACGGTGGCATGGTGAGAAGAAAAAACCTTCTTGCCACTATGATGATGAGCTTCGCCATCATTGCTATAGTATCTGTCCTCTGGGTCCTTCACGGCTATAGTTTAAGCTTTGGCCCGGACAAAAGTGGCATCATCGGGGGACTCGACTGGTTCGGCCTTAAAAGTGTAGGACAGGACCCCTCATCTGTGTATGCAACCACTGTTCCTCATCTAGCTTTCATGGCATTTCAGGCCATGTTTGCCATAATCACCGTAGCTTTAATCACTGGGGCAGTAGTCGAGCGAATGAAATTTAGTGCACTGCTCATCTTTTCCGCCTTATGGTTGACTCTGGTCTACTGCCCGGTGGCACACTGGGTGTGGGGTTCCGGCGGCTGGCTGGCTAAGTTGGGCACCATCGACTTTGCCGGCGGTATTGTAGTTCATATATCGGCTGGTGTTTCGGCATTGGCTCTAGCCCTGGTGCTGGGACCACGTAAGGGATTCAAGGTAAGGGAGCCCATGGAACCGAACAACATACCTATGGTGGTGCTTGGCGCTGGCCTACTCTGGTTTGGCTGGTTCGGTTTTAATGCTGGCAGTGCCCTTACCTCCGGAGGCTTGGCGTCTAGTGCCTTCGTCGCTACTAATACTTCAGCAGCGGCAGCGGCCATTACGTGGATGATACTGAGCTGGATTTACCGGCGTCCTACCATCCTGGGCACTGCCACCGGAGCTATTGCTGGATTGGCGGCAATCACTCCAGCAGCTGGATTTGTCTCGCCTTTAGCGGGGATACCTATTGGTATAGTTGCGGGAGTAGTATGTTACTACGCTATGCTCTTCAGGGCGAAGAAGATGGGGGTTGATGAGTCTCTGGATGTCTGGGCATGTCATGGTATCGGTGGCACCTGGGGCGCATTGGCCACGGGTATCTTTGCTAGCGTCGCCGTTAATCCGGCCGGTGCCAATGGGCTGATTTTTGGCAATGCCATGCAGCTTGCCAGGCAACTCCTGGCGGTAGTAGTCGTCTGGGGCTTTGCTTTCGGAGTCACCTGGGTTTTGGGAAAGATAGTTGATGCCACTATAGGGCTGAGAGTCAGCGCCACAGAGGAAACGGTGGGACTGGATATTTCACAACATGGTGAAAGGGCTTACGGAGGCATGCTGCGATGAAGTTGATAGAGGCGATTATCCGGCAGGAGAAGTTGGATGCCGTGAGGACAGCACTTGAGGCTAGCGGTTATTTCGGTATGACGGTGAGTGAAGTGAGTGGCAGAGGGCGACAGGGAGGGCTCATGTTGCAGTGGCGGGTAGGCGAATATAAGGTAGACTTACTGCCCAAGATTAAGGTCGAAGTAGTCGTCCTGGACGAAGATGTTGCCAAAATACTGAATGCCATTACTACAGCGGCAAGAACTGGAGAGATGGGTGATGGCAAGCTCTTTGTCCTGCCGGTCGAGAATGCGGTGCGTGTCAGGACCGGCGAGGAGGGCGACAATGCTATTTAAGCCAATGACGGAGAGTGCAAAGTGTAAATTATAAAGAAGTAGGAGAAGCTTGATATAATATACAAAATAAGGAGGAAAGCATGATGGACAAAAAAAGCAGAGAGGAAGCAAAGCAATATGTTCTAAAGATGGCAAAGGAGCATGATGTAAGATTTGTCTGGCTGTGGTTCACCGATATTTTGGGTTTCCTTAAAAGCCTTTCCATCGGCACAGATGAACTGGAGGCCACTTTGGAGGAAGGAATGGGTTTTGATGGCTCCTCAATTCAAGGCTTCGCCCGCATTGATGAAAGCGACATGGTTGCCATGCCTGACCCTGACACTTTTCAATTACTCCCATGGATACCTGGTGAGCACAGTGCAGTGGCCCGCATGTTTTGTGATATCGTAAAGCCCGGAGGTGAGCCCTTTGAAGGTGACCCCAGGTTTGTATTGAGAAAGAATTTGGAACGAGCTGCAAATCTCGGTTACACTTACTATGTTGGCCCCGAACTGGAATACTTCTATTTTAAGGACTCAAAAAGCTGCGAGGGTTTGGACGAAGGTGGGTACTTTGACATGACCCCGCCAGATGCAGCCCATGACCTGAAGCGGGAAACAGTGCTCGCACTAGAGGCCATGGGCATTGGTATTGACAAGTCCCATCATGAGGTTGCTACTAGTCAGCACGAAATAGACATGCGCTATACCGATGCTCTGACTATGGCTGATAATGTGATGACCTACCGCATTGTGGTCAAAGAGATAGCGCTGAGGCATGGAGTCTATGCCACTTTTATGCCCAAGCCGGTCTTCGGCATCAATGGTAGTGGGATGCATGTGCACCAGTCGCTGTTCAAGGGCGACCGCAATGCTTTTTTTGATAAGAATGGGAAGTATCATCTCTCCAAAATAGCTTTAAGCTTCCTTGCTGGACTTCTGAAATATGCCCCCGGGTTTACCACGGTTACCAATCAGTGGGTCAATTCCTTTAAACGGCTGGTGCCGGGCTGGGAGGCACCGGTCTACCTCTCCTGGGCGACACGCAACCGCTCTGACCTGATTAGAGTGCCGGAATACAAGCCAGGCAAGGAAGATGCGACCAGATTCGAACTTCGTTCTCCTGACCCTGCATGTAACCCCTACCTTTGCTTTAGCGTGATGCTGGCTGCTGGGCTAGCAGGAATTGAGGAAGGATTGGAGGCACCGCAACCCGTGGAAGCGAACGTTTATCACATGTCCGAGGAGGAAAGAAAAAAGCGAGGAATAGGTAGTCTACCGGCCAGTCTCTTTGAAGCGATTCAGCTCACTGAAAAGAGCGAGCAGGTACGGAAAGCCCTTGGCGACCATGTTTTCAATGCTTTTGTCGAGAATAAGAAGATCGAATGGGACCGCTATCGCATCCATGTTACCGACTATGAGATTGCCAGATACTTGCCAATCTTATAGTCCAATGTTATGTTGGTTGCGTTGATCAACTTGCCCAAAGCGCCCTAAAAAGGGGAGACTACATGACATCCATCGGCGTTGATATTGTGGAGATAGAGCGCATTGAATTAGCAATCAAACGAGGAGGAGAACGTTTTTTAAGCCGGATTTACACCGAAACGGAACTCAGGAATTGCCAGAACAGATTTGCATCATTAGCATCCAGATTTGCTGCCAAGGAGGCGGTGATGAAAGTCCTGGGAACGGGTGGGATAGGTATTTCTTGGTGTGAAATTGAGATTATCACTGGCGACGATGGCAAACCCTCAGTCCAACTTCACGGGCAAGCTTTTAATAAAGCTACGGAATTAAACTTAAAAGAGGTCTCTGTTAGCCTTTCTGATAGTAAGCAGTATGCCATTGCCGTAGCTATAGGAGTATAAAGTCCTTTATTTCAACTCTTTTTTTAGTTTATCTATCACCCTGTCAAACTCTTGACTGTATCTTTTTTCTTGGTTAAAGAGAAAATCTCGCCATTGAGGAAGCTGTTTTATCGCCTCATCCACACTCAGTTGGATAATCATGGTGCCTTGTCCTTGCTGAACTTGCTTTACCCTCAGTTGGGGATTTCTTTCTACTTCAGCTTTTATTCCATTGTAAGCTTGTTCTATTTCCGTTTTATACCTCTTTTGTAGGTCCTCCATCAGGTTTAGATTTAGCTCAACTATAGAAGTATTTTTTTCTTCCTTGAGGGTCTCTATGGCCAGAATTCCTTCCCTTTTCCTTTGCAGCTCGACTGGAGTACTCCCAAAATTAAGGGAATCTACCAGTCTTATCTGTGCTTCTTTTAGAAGGGATGGCTTGCCTTCTTCCTTTAGCCTCTTCCATAAGCCTTCGGGGTCAATTCGACCTTGGTAAAATTCCGAGAGTAGAGAGTTTACCTTCTCAGAATCTATCATTTTTTCCTTTTCTTCTCGGGTCAACTCACCAATCTTGGCTAATTTTTCTCTAGCAATGGGTGGAAGGTCTTTCTCCCAATTTCTCATCGACTCTCTCCTCACAAATAGATTACAACTATTTTACACCACGGCAGATGAGGAGATAGTATATAATAAGAAATCAGATTTGGGGAGTGCGATGGGAATCAGACTTTATCAAGAGCCGCAGCTTGAGAACCCGATTTTAGTAGCTAGTTGGCCTGGAATAGGAAATATCGGGTTAATCGCGGTTGAGACCTTAAGAGAGTTATTGGAGGCAGAGGAGTTTGGAGAAATTGAGCCTTGGGATTTCTTTTATCCCAAGCTGGTCTCGATTAGAAAGGGAGTTTTGGAATACTTGGAATTTCCCCGCAGCAAATTTTATTTCAAGAGAGTGGAAGGCAAAGAAATAATACTTTTTATTGGGGAAGAACAGCCTGCCGAAGCGGGGAGGATGTATGCTCAGGGAAGAAAGGCCTATCACATGGCTAACCTGGTTTTGGATGTAGCCGAGAAATCTAGATGTTGTAGAATTTATACTTCAGGAGCGGCTGTAGCTTTGACCCACCATACTATAAAGCCCAGAGTATGGGCAGTGCCTAATAGCGAAAGATTGATCCCTGAGATAAGAGGATACGGTAACACTGTACTCATGTCCGATATCGAAGGAAGAGGAGGACAAGGAAATATAACCGGCTTAAATGGTCTCTTGCTGGGAGTTGCTAAAAAAAGAGGTTTTGAAGCTATTTGCCTGATGGGCGAGATACCAGTATATCTTCAGGGATTGCCTCTGTCCTACCCCAAAGCTTCGAAGTCCGTGCTGGAAGTTCTCAGCCATAGTCTAAGAATAGAGGTTAACCTAGACAAATTGGATGAATTAGATCAAAAGGTAGAACGAAGAATTGAAGAATTCTACCAACAAATCCCCACGGAGGTAAGGGGTCAGCTCGATAGATTGAAGCACGTGGCTTATGCCCAACCGGCTGAGCCTGGGCCGATTACCGAGGAAGAAGAGAAAAGAATTATGGAAGATGTTGAAAAGTTCTTTAAAAAGCGAGGTGAGGAAGGTTGAGCCAGGGATATCCCATTAAAATCTATAAGGAACCAGACCTGCGCCGGTCTTCTTTAGTCATGGGTTGGAGCTCAGATATGGGAAATTTGGGACGGAAAGTCACTGGCTACTTGAATCGAAAGCTTAAAGGAGAAGAATTTGCCGAAATTGAACCAGAGGATTTCTTTTCACTTGGTGGAGTTGCCATAGAAGGTAATCTGGCCCAATTTTCCGAAGGCAAGTTCTATGTCTGCCAGGAATATGAGTTGGTGGTTTTCCAGAGTGACTCTCCTGGGGCTGAATGGTATAAATTTCTAAACTCAGTTCTGGATGTGGCTGAGCATCATTGCCAGGTAAAAGAGTTGTATATTCTTGGGGCCATGGTTAGCTTTAGTGCTCATACTGCTCCCCGGGAGTTGCTGGCTGTAGTTAATTCAGCAGAAATGAAATCAGCCTTGAGCCAATATGAATTGTCCAGAGATATGGATTATCAAACACCACCTGGTGGAAGACCAACCTTGAATGCTTTTCTGTTGTGGCTAGCTAAGGGGCGGAATATTCCCGGGGCGACCCTGTGGGTGCCAATACCTTTCTATTTGGCAGCAATGCAAGATGCCCAGGCCCAAAAGAAGGTCCTGAGCTTCCTGAATGAAAGACTAGACCTCCAAATTGATTTTAGTGATTTGGACCAAGAGATTCGAGAGCAGAATGAACAACTAGCACAGGTGAGGTCTCGCTTCCCTCAAATCAATGATTATATTAACAGGCTGGAAAGCAACCTTATGCTATCTGAGGAAGAGAATGGAGAACTAATTAAGAAAATCGAGGACTTTCTAAGGGGGGGAGACTGACCTCATTCAAGCGAGGAAAGTTTTGACAAGATGCTAGCTAAGGTAAAAAGTGCTGCTGTGGTGGGTCTGGAGGGAGCTGTAGTAGAAGTAGAGGTGGATTTATCGCCAGGCTTACCTTCTTTCACGATTGTGGGACTACCAGACAAGGCTGTCCAAGAGGCCAGAGAAAGAGTCAGGTCAGCCATAAGGAACTCCTATTATAAGTTCCCTAACAGGCGTATTACTGTGAACCTAGCTCCAGCCGACTTAAAAAAGGAAGGCCCAGCTTACGACTTACCCATAGCTATAGGCATACTGATGAGCTCAGGACAGCTAAACGACGACCTCACCCACAGTATCTTCTTAGGGGAGCTCTCTTTGGATGGCAAGTTACGCCATACACATGGGGTATTGCCCATGGTAGCCCTAGCCCGTGATAAAGGATTATCTACCATATTTGTACCTTGGGACGATGCTAAAGAGGCTTCCCTTATAGAAAATGTACATATATTCCCTGCGGAATCGTTAGCACAACTGGTTACTCATCTTCAAGGCGAAATAGGTATCCCGGAGTATCATAACGAGCTAAATTGGGAGCAGGAATTTCACCCCAGTTATACCTCCGACCTAAGTTACATTAAGGGTCAGGAGCATGCCAAGAGAGCCCTGGAGATAGCAGCAGCAGGAAGACACAATATCCTCATGTGTGGCCCACCAGGAAGCGGTAAGACCATGTTGGCTCGTTCTTTGCCCTCAATACTTCCCTTGTTGACCATGGAGGAAGCTATCGAGGTGACCAAGATTTATAGTGTTAGTGGACTGTTGCCACAAGACACTCCCATTATGGTAGAGCGCCCTTTTCGCTCCCCTCACTATACTATCTCCCATGCTGGCTTGGTGGGAGGGGGGCAATGGCCAAGGCCCGGGGAGATAAGCCTAGGACACCACGGGGTGCTTTTTCTAGATGAATTCCCTGAGTTTGGGCACATCACACTTGAATCGCTACGCCAACCAATAGAAGATAGAACAATTACAGTCAGCCGTGCTCATGGCAGTGTTACCTTCCCTGCCAGCTTTATGCTGGTTGCGGCTATGAACCCCTGCCCCTGTGGGTATTACGGCGACCCGTTTAAGGAATGCAAATGCTCGTCAGGAGAAATCTCTCGCTATCACAAAAGGATAAGCGGACCATTACTAGACCGAATTGATATCTTTGTTGATGTTCCCCATATTGATTATGAAAAGCTCACTGAAGAGAAGCCCAGCGAAAGCTCGGACAAAGTCAGGGCCAGGGTCAAGGCAGCGTATGAAATACAAATTGGTCGTTTTCGGGGAACTAAGCTAAGGTGCAATGCCGATATGACGCCCAAGGAGGTGAAGGAATTCTGCACGGTTGAACCAGAAGCTCAGAGCCTGCTTCGCACCGCTATGAAGCAGCTTCATCTCACTGGCCGTGCCTTCCATCGTATCCTCAAGCTGTCTCGCACCATCGCTGACTTAGAGCATACCGACATCATCAAAACACACCACATGGCTGAAGCTCTACAGTACCGGCATAAGGAAATGATTTAAGCCTAGAGCCTGTTCTGTATGCGCGCAAACTGAGAAGAATAATGAGTCAGCACCAAACCTTGAGAAGTTTGGGCCAGTGGATATAAGTATGCCCATATGTTACCAACAAATCTTGACAACGTGATATAATATGACCAAGCTATGTATTCCAGCGTTGACAGGTCATGAGCGAGGATAACATAGTGGAGGCGCCGATAGCCCGCTCTCAAGGGCCGCTTCTCGTATCGGTAGTAATACCGGCTTACAACGAGGAAAATTACCTTCCTGCATGTCTAGAGTCCATAAAGAACCAGGACTATGCTGCCGAGTATGAGGTTATCGTAGTTGACAATGCCAGCAC